>BNJS01003575.1_pt1:1842500-2060000 | contig 2386140 bp, 2423 predicted proteins | sample 8540461 | NCBI WGS metagenome assembly BNJS01 (sample SAMD00202454, study PRJDB9452) | human saliva metagenome | isolation source: human saliva | place: Japan
CCATCCTCCGGGATGGCCACAGAAAATAGGCTCAAGCAACTGTTTAGCAAAAACACAGGTCTATGCGAAACCGAAAGGTGAGGTATATGGGCTGACGCCTGCCCGGTGCTGGAAGGTTAAGAGGAGAAGTCAGGCAACGAAGCTTTGAATTGAAGCCCCAGTAAACGGCGGCCGTAACTATAACGGTCCTAAGGTAGCGAAATTCCTTGTCGGGTAAGTTCCGACCCGCACGAAAGGCGTAATGATTTGAGCACTGTCTCAACAATGCACCCGGTGAAATTGAAGTACCAGTGAAGATGCTGGTTACCTGCGCCAGGACGGAAAGACCCCATGGAGCTTTTACTCTAGTTTGATACTGGGATTCGATTATACCTGTACAGGATAGGTGGGAGGCGAAGAAGCAAGGACGCCAGTCTTTGCAGAGCCGCTGTTGGGATACCACCCTTGTATGATTGGATTTCTAACCTGCACCCGTGATCCGGGTGGGGGACACTGTCAGATGGGGAGTTTGACTGAGGGCGGTCGCCTCCGAAAGGGTATCGGAGGCGCTCAAAGGTTCCCTCAGAATGGTCGGAAACCATTCAAAGAGTGCAAAGGCAGAAGGGAGCTTGACTGCGACACCGACGGGTGGAGCAGGTACGAAAGTAGGACTTAGTGATCCGGTGGTATAAAGTGGGATTGCCATCGCTCAACGGATAAAAGCTACCCTGGGGATAACAGGCTTATCACTCCCAAGAGTTCACATCGACGGAGTGGTTTGGCACCTCGATGTCGGCTCATCGCATCCTGGGGCTGAAGTCGGTCCCAAGGGTTGGGCTGTTCGCCCATTAAAGCGGTACGCGAGCTGGGTTCAGAACGTCGTGAGACAGTTCGGTCCCTATCCGGCGTGGGCGTAAGATATTTGAGAGGAGCTGTCCTTAGTACGAGAGGACCGGGATGGACTGACCGCTGGTGCACCTGTTGGGGAGCAACCCCATCGCAGGGTAGCCAAGTCGGGCCGGGATAAACGCTGAAGGCATCTAAGCGTGAAGCCCCCCTCAAGATGAGATATCTCATACGCAAGTAGTAAGACCCCTTGAAGACGACGAGGTAGATAGGGCAGAGGTGTAAGTGTGGCAACATACTTAGCTGACTGTTACTAATCGGTCGAGGGTTTAACCAACAAGTCGGATTGGTTGGAAATGGATAGATGGTGTTTGATATGTGGTTTTGAAGGTACGATAAAAATTATTCCTTGATAGCTCAGTCGGTAGAGCACGCGGCTGTTAACCGCGGTGTCGTAGGTTCAAGTCCTACTCAGGGAGCTCTTTTCATATGTATATATGATGGATATGGCGACATAGCCAAGCGGTAAGGCGTGGGTCTGCAACACCCTGATTCACCAGTTCAAATCTGGTTGTCGCCTCTATAGGAACCGAAAGGTTCCTTTTTTTGTGGAAATATTAAGAATATCTGTTGAATATTACGGTTTTATGACATTCGTCGATTTTTCTGGCAAATGGGTGTATAATAGAGACATCATTTTAGTTAGAAGAATGGGGGAGATTATAATGAAAAAAGGTTTGATTTCAACAATTGCTTTAGGAGCTGTGGTTTTGAGCATTGCGGGTGCAGGAAATGCCTATGCATTTAAGCAACAATATCGTGGAGACAATGGAATGTGGATTCAGGAGAACAATACTCGCTGGTGGTATCAATATGACAATGGTTCTTATGCGAGAAACACTTGGGTAAAGGATGGTGGAAATTGGTACTATTTCTATAATGATGGATGGATGGCTGCAAACGCTTGGATTGCCACAGGAAATGGCTGGTTCTATGTTGACCGTTCTGGTGCAATGTTAAGAAATACAACAACTCCAGATGGCTACTATGTCAACGATAGAGGAGCTTGGGTAGATCCATCAAAGTCAAGACATTAAGTTGCTCTGGCAGAATAGGTAGAAGAGGATATTGGAACATTCCAATATCCTTTTTTTATGCAAATTTTATACAAAAAAAGAAGCTGCAAGAGCAGCTTCTCTCTCTTTATTCTTCATTACTTGCGTGCACCTGTCCAAACGCCATCCTGATTTACATAGTAACCATCAGGTGTTGTTGTAGAGAACCACATGCAGCCGTTAGCGTCGAGATAATACCAGTAGTCACCTACCTTAACCCAACCCTTTTGCATATATCCAGCGTTGTCGAAGTGGTACCAGCTTCCGCCGTCCTTTACCCACTGATTTACAGGGTATGAACCATCAGCGTTCTTAAGCCACCAACCCTGACTGTAGAGAACCCAAGTAGCTCCATTGTCAGCACTTGTTGTGCGGATTGTCTGAGATCCACTTGTGCTAATGGTCTTTGAACCACCATTGCCACTTGATGTGTATGAACCACCACCAGTGCTTCTTCTAAAGCGTGGGGTAGGTGTGTTATTGTTGTTTCCGCCGTTATTGCTTCCGCCGTTGTTGTTTCCACAGTTGTTGTTTCCACAGTTGTTGTTTCCGCCATTGTTTGCATTGCTGTTAGAAGCTGTGTTTCCACCAGCATGCTGATGCTGACCGCCGCTATGACTTGGGTTGCTTGGGTTACTTGGTGATGATGGTGATGCCACTGGCACACCAGGTGCAGCTAATGCAGTTGTTGAAGTGCCACCAAATGTGAGCGCTGCAACAGCAAATGCAGCAACACCAGCACTAACTACAGATCCAACAAATAAATTTGATTTTTCATGATAAACCCCTCCTATATTATTTTCATGTCTCTAATCTATAGATTTGAAAACCTTAGACTTAGTACATTATACTCCAACTATTGTTAAAAATCTACTATAAATCTTAAAAAAGATTTAAGTTATGTACGAAAGAGGCCTAAAAAGACGAAAAAAATTGAGACTCCTTACTTGACAGTGATCGTTCTGACTTCGTATAGTATGTTGTAGTATATTGGGAAATTGGATTTAAGGAGATAGAGAAGATGGATAAAGTGGTAAGTGTCGCACAAATGAGAGAGGCCGATGGCTACACAATTGAAAATTTTATTGATAGTAGAGATTTAATGTATAGAGCAGGAGAGGCTGTGTTTCGAAGTGTCAATTGGGTTTCGCCTGTTGGCATTGTGTGTGGAACAGGCAATAATGCAGGGGATGGCTATGTATTGGCCTCGCTTTTAAGGGCAATGGGAATGGAAGTTACATTGCTTTTGATCGAAAAGAAGTTTTCAGAGGACGGAAAATTTTATTATGATGCCTGCAAGATGGCAGGAATTGAAGATTTGGTCATTGATCGATCCACGAGATTTGATGAATATGCAATTTTGGTGGATTGTATTTATGGAACGGGATTTCATGGATCAGTGCCTGAAAATGTGGCTTGGATAATTGAAAAAATCAATCAATCGAGTGCAGCAAGGGTGAGTGTCGATATCAACTCAGGAATGAATGGAGATACTGGCGAAGGTGATTGCTGTGTGGAATCGGATTTGACTGTGTCTATTGGGTTTACAAAGCAAGGACAATTGACAGAGGCTGGAAGGAAAAAAATAGGAAAATTAAAGACAGTTGACATCGGAATCATCCTTAAAAAGTAGAATTTATCCTATAGATATGCTATAATAATCGTATGGCGGAGGAAGGAAAATGCAGGATAGAAAAAAAGGAATTCTATATATACTGGGAGCAGCATTTGGCTTTTCTCTAATGAGTCTATTTGTCCGATTGAGTGGTGATGTTCCGACCTACGAAAAGGTGGTTTTTCGAAATGCCGTTGCAGCGGTGTTTTCTTTTTTCTTGCTTTTGAGAGAGGGCAAGGGTTTTTCTGTGGAAAAGAAAAATATTCCGTTTTTGCTCATTCGAACAGTGAGCGGAGCACTGGGGATGGTACTTAATTTCTATGCCATCGACCATATGAATATTGCAGACTCAAATATGCTCAATAAATTGAGTCCAGTGTTTGCAATGCTTGCAAGTATCATTATTCTTGGAGAAAAAGTGAATATTATGGAGTGGCTGGCCATTGTGGTGTCCTTTATTGGTGCACTCTTTGTAGTCAAACCTGGCTTTCACTCGGAGTTTTTGGTTGCATTGATGGCAACAGGTGGAGGACTCTTTGCAGGATTGGCCTATGTCTTTGTGCGAAGGCTTGGGCAAAGAGGAGTGAGGGGAAATATAATTGTATTTTTCTTTTCTTTTTTCTCCACTATTTTTGTGTTACCCATGGCAATTTTACACTATCAGCCATTGAGTATGATACAGTTTTTACTTTTGTTTGCCGCAGGTGTGGGGGCGACCATCGGTCAAGTTTGTATTACAAGGGCGTATCGCTATGCACCAGCAAAGGAAATTGGCGTGTATGACTATATGCAAGTTGTCTATTCGGCAATTTTGGGATTTCTGTTCTTGGGACAGTTGCCAGATGTTTGGAGTTTTGTGGGATATGTAATGATTATCGGAATGGCAATACTCAAGTGGCAATATAATTTAAGAGAGGAAGGAATATAAAGAAATGGAAATTAATGCATTGGGACAGGCTTGTCCACTGCCAGTGATTCAGACAAAGAAGGCACTTGAGGCCAGCAAAGAAAATGTGGATGTCCTTGTGGACAATGAGACAGCAGTAAAGAATTTAGAGAAGTTGGCACAGAGCAAAGGTTGCCAATTCAGTTTTACAGAAGAAGCAAAGGACTGTTATCGTGTTCACTTAGAAAGAGGCGGCGAGGTTGAACAAAAAGAAGTTGCACCTTCGATCTCGGGAAAGACCGTAGTGGTTATCTCTTCAAATGCGATGGGCAATGGGGATGATGAACTTGGAAAGAAATTGATTAAGGGATTTATTTTTTCATTGACGCAGATGGACACACTTCCAGATACCATGATTTTCTATAATGGCGGTGCATTTTTGACTGCACAGGATCCGGACACCATTAAGGACTTAAAGGCACTTTCTGCTGCAGGCGTAGAGATTATTACATGTGGGGCCTGCCTACAGCACTATGGATTGACTGCACAAGTGGGTGAAGTTTCCAATATGTATGTCATTGCTGAGAAACAAATGCAGGCAGGAAGGATTATCAGACCGTAATGAGAGTGAAGACGGATAAGGTAGTATTTCCTTTAATGTGACAGGGATGGTGATGCATCTTGAAGAGCTTTGTAAGGGAAAGCCAGAACTGGGAAGAATTATCCCAACACCATCGGCCCTTTCTGCTGGATGTGGAATGTCTTGGGCAGCAGAGGCCGACAAAAAGGACGAATTGCTTGAATTGATGAAAGAAAATGGCATTGAATATCATCTTGTCAAGGTTCTTCCAATGTATTAAGAATGAATAGAACAATAAAATACGATATTCCAAAGGAATTTAGTGGAAAGACGATTGAACAATTTTTGAGGAGGAAAGGCTATACAAATTCAGGGATTGTTCAATTAAAAAAGACGCACAAAAGTATTTTAGTGGATGGTACTTGGAAGAGGATGAGGGATGTGTTGAATGTTGGACAACAATTAGTGGTCTGCATTAAAGAGGAAGAAGTGGAGAATAAGATTCTTCCTATCAACTTACCTTTTTCGATTACCTATGAAGATGAGGATGTTGTTGTTGTCAATAAACCAGCCAATATGCCCATTCATCCATCAATAAAAAATTATGACAACACACTGGCAAATGCATTGATGGCCTACTATGAGGGGCAAAATTTTGTCTTTCGCTGTGTCAATCGCCTAGACAGAGATACCACAGGGTTGAGTATTGTGGCCAAACATAGCGTCAGTGCAGGAATATTGTATCAGAGTATGGAGAGAAGAGAAATCCATCGCATCTATTATGCCATTGTAGAAGATAAAATTCATGGGGACTTGCCTGATGAGGGAGAGATGGATTTTCCTATTGGAAGAGTGAGTCACTCGTGTATCGAGCGAATGGTGGATTTTGAAAATGGGGAATATGCCTATACTCATTTTTGGACATTGTGGCGGGGACAGAATAGGGCATTGGTGAAATTGAAGTTAGGTACGGGAAGGACACATCAAATTCGAGTGCATATGTCTTATATAGGTCATCCTCTCCTTGGCGATGGATTATATAATCATGGAGAAAGTGGTGCTTGGATGGAGAGAACAGCTTTGCACTCCAAAGCATTATCTTTTATACAGCCAATGACTGGGCAAGAAATTAACCTAGAAATTGATTTGCCAGAAGATATGAAGCGTTGTTTAAGAAAGGAGAAAATGGGAATGAAGTTTTTTATTGATACAGCTAATGTGAATGAAATTCGTGAGGCCAATGATATGGGAATCATTTGTGGGGTGACAACCAATCCATCTCTCATTGCAAAAGAGGGAAGGGACTTTACACAAGTGATTCAAGAAATTGCGGATATTGTGGACGGACCAATTAGTGGTGAGGTCAAGGCCACAACCGCAACAGCTGAGGGAATGATTGCTGAGGGCAGAGAAATTGCAAAAATTCATTCAAATATGGTGGTAAAAATTCCGATGACCAAGGAGGGCTTAAAGGCGATCAGGGTACTCTCAGCAGAAGGCATTAAGACCAATTGCACTTTGATTTTTTCACCGACACAGGCACTCTTAGCAGCGAGAGCTGGTGCGACCTATGTCTCTCCATTTTTGGGAAGATTAGATGATATTTCTACAGCTGGTCTCAAATTAATAGAGGATATTACTTGTATATTTTCAAAATATGATGATATCTCCACTCAAATTATTTGTGCATCTGTTCGCAATCCAATGCAGATTGTGGAATGTGCAAAGTATGGTGCAGATATTGCAACAGTGCCATTTAAGGTGTTGATGCAGATGATGTGTCATCCATTGACAGATCAGGGCATTGAAAAATTTAAGGCAGATTATCAAGCTGTCTTTGGTAAGTAAAAAGGGGGGCTACTATGACCACAAATATTGAAACAAAAGCAGTAAATGCAATCCGCATACTTTCAGCGGATGGGATTCAAAGAGCAAACTCAGGACATCCTGGACTTCCGCTTGGATGTGCAGCAATGGCCTATGAACTCTTTGCACATCATATGAATCATAATCCAAAGAACCCAAATTGGGCAAATCGAGATCGATTCATTCTTTCTGGTGGCCATGGATCAATGCTTTTATACTCTTTATTTCATTTATTTGGCTATGGAGATCTTTCTATTGAGGATTTAAAAAATTTCCGCCAATTGGATTCTTTGACACCAGGTCACCCAGAGTATGGTCACACTGTAGGTGTGGAAGCAACCACGGGACCATTGGGTGCAGGAATGGCGATGGCTGTGGGAATGGCAATGGCCGAGGCGCATTTGGCAGCCAATCTCAATACAAAGGAGTATCCAGTGATGGATCATTATACCTTTGTACTGGGTGGAGATGGCTGTATGATGGAGGGAATTTCCTCTGAGGCCTTTTCACTTGCAGGGACATTGGGACTTAGCAAGTTAATTGTTCTCTATGATTCAAATTGCATTTCGATTGAAGGAAGCACAGATCTTGCCTTCACAGAGGATGTAGATAAGAGAATGGAGGCCTTTGGTTTTCAGACATTGACAGTTGAAGATGGAAATGATTTAAATGCCATTGCAAGAGCAATTGAAGAGGCAAAGCGGAAAAGAATAAGCCATCTTTTATTACAATTAAGACATTGATTGGCTATGGATGTCCAAAGAAGGAAGGCAAGGCCAGTGCCCATGGTGAGCCACTGGGTGCAGATAATGTCGAGGAAATGAAAAAGAATTTGAATTGGGAATCGATGGATGAATTCTTTGTGCCAGAAGATGTCTATGCACATTATCAGGCATTGACAGAGGATCTTGGAAAGAAGGAAAAGGAGTGGAATGCTCTCTTTGCAGAATATACAAAAAATTGTCCAGAGAAGAAGGCGTTGTGGGACAGCTATTTTGGAGAAATTCCGATGGAAAAGTTAGATAGTGCTGAGTTTTGGGATTGGGATGATGCACCACAGGCGACAAGAAATATTTCAGGAAAGATTTTAAATCGATTGAAGGAATTTGTGCCAAATTTAATTGGTGGTTCAGCAGATTTGTCACCATCCAATAAGACAGTAATTGAAGGCAGTGGCTATCTTGAAGCAGGTGACTACAAGGGAAGAAATATTCACTTTGGTGTTCGAGAATTAGCTATGGCAGGCGAGACCAATGGAATGTTACTTCATGGCGGAATCAGACCATATTGTGCAACCTTCTTTGTATTTAGTGATTACACAAAGCCAATGGCAAGGCTTTCTGCATTGATGAATATTCCGACAACATATATTTTTACTCATGATTCCATTGGGGTGGGGGAAGATGGACCAACCCATGAGCCAATTGAGCAAATGGCGATGTTTAGATCAATGCCAAATTTCCATGCCTTTCGTCCAGCAGATGCGACAGAAACCATTGCGGCCTGGTACAGTGCCATGACTTCAAAGACCACGCCAACCGCATTGATTTTGACAAGGCAAAATCTTCCACAGCTTGCAGGCAGCTGTAAGGAGGCACTTAAGGGTGGATATATTATTAGAGACAGCAAAAAGGATGTTCCAGATTGTATTCTCATTGCATCGGGGTCGGAAGTTAGCCTAGCTATTGCAGCAGCAGAAAAATTACTTGTCGATGGCATTGATGCAAGGGTTGTCAGTATGCCTTGTATGGATATATTTGAGGAACAGAGTGCGGAGTATAAAAACCACATTTTGCCAAAAAATGTCACAAAAAGAGTGGCGATTGAGGCACTTTCTACCTTTGGTTGGGAAAGGTACACTGGACTTGATGGTGCAGTGATTGGAATGACAAGCTTTGGTGCAAGCGCTCCACAGGACAAACTCTTTGAAAAGTTTGGATTTACTGTAGATCGAGTAGTCGAAGTTGCAAAGAGCTTATGATCAAAAAGAGATGGGGGGAGAGTATCCTCCTATTTTTTGTTGCAAATTTGATTTTGCACAATCTATATGCTATACTAAAAAAAATAGATATAGAAAAGATGAGGAACAATAATGAATAAATTTGAAGCTTTGGAGTTTAAGAAATTAGTGGCAGAGGATATGCCAAGATATTCAAAATTTTATGGACTCCGTGACAATAAAACTTGTGACAGCGTACCATTGGAGAGTTTTTTGTGGAAAGATTACTACAATGTGCGAGCAGCGATTGTGAGAAGGGAAGGGGAAGAGATTGGTCTAGTTTGGCTGATGGGCGATGAGGATCGGCCATTTGCAGCTATGCCTTTGTGCAAGGAAGAAGATTTAAAAGATTGTTTCTTTTTGATGGTTGAGTATTTTAATACCGTATTGCACAGACCGTTTAAAATCCATTTGGCTGATCGAGAGGGGATTGAAGCCCTGCAATTAGATCATGAGCAATTTTGGGTAAAAGAGGAGGTAGAATTAAAGGACTATCTCTATGATGGAGAGGCTATGCGTACATTGGCGGGAAAGAAATTGCACAAGAAAAAAAATCACTACAATAAGTTTGTCAAGACCTATGAAGGAAGATATGAATATAGAGATATGGAATGTGCATGTAGGGATGAAGTATTTCGCTTTTTGGCCAAGTGGAGATTGAACAAGGGAGAAGAGGTGGAGCATCATCTTGATCCAGAAGTAGAGGGCATCCATGAGATTTGAGAAATTGTAATCAATTGAATGTGCAAATGGGGGGTGTCTATATTGATGGTGAGTTAGAGGCATTTACCATTGGAAGTTACAATGGACATGAGAATATGGCGGTTATTCATATTGAAAAGGCGAATCCGGATATTCCGGGGCTCTATCAGTTTATCAATCGAGAATTTTTGCTTCACCATTTTGCCAAGGCCAAGTTAATCAATCGAGAGGATGATTTGGGCATTGAGGGGCTTCGAAAGGCAAAGGAGAGTTATTTTCCTATTGACTACGCAAGAAAATATTATGTGGAGCAGAAAGATTTTATTAATGCTTAATGGAGGAAAAAGGAATGCGATATCTTTCCCGTGAGGAAAAGGGATTGACAAAAAAATTATATCGGGAGGCTTTCCCAGAAGATTCTGACCAATTTATGGACTACTACTACGCAGAAAAGGCATCGAGCGATGACGATAATAGCAATGAGATTTTAGTGTGTGAGGATGGAAAAGAAATTGTGGCAATGTCTCACCTCAATCCCTATCTTGTGCGATTGAGAGATAGAGAGTATTGGTTAAAATATATTGTAGCTGTGGCTACAAAGGAGACGCACAGAAGACAGGGCCTTATGCGCAGTATGATCATTCAGTTTTTTCAAGATATGTACAGGGAGGGAGAGGAGCCATTTACCTTTCTACAGCCAGCAAATCCAGCGTATTATGAGCCATTTGACTTTACCTTTGTCAACAATTATATTGAAACTCAGATGTTAGAGGATGTGCAATACAAGATTGTAGAATTTACCCAAGATAGAGAGATGGCCTTGTTGGCTTTTTGGAATCAATTTTTGGAGAGATACAATGATGTATTTTGTGTGCGAGATAGTCAATATTTGGAGAGACTACAAAAGGAACTGGCAACAGAAAATGGAAAAATTGAACTCGTGCTTGATGAGCAAGAGAGAGTACATGGGGCAAAGATTAGCTGGGGGATCAAAAAGAGCGAAGTGCGAGAGTTCATTTGCGACCATGAATTTGCAAGGATGTTAGATACAAAGAAGCCATATATGATGGCCAGAATCATTCGCCTAGATCTCTTTATTGAATCCATTTGTCTTCGAGAAGATAGTTTAAAAGTTGGTGATACCTATAAATTGAGAATTATTGATTCCTTGATTCCTCAAAATGATGGAACTTATCTTTGGCATATCAATCGAGAGAGTTCTTATCTAGAAAAGTTAGAAAATGAGGATACATTAAATGTTCCAGAATTTACTATTGCAGAATTAACATCTTGGTTGTTTGGCTATACGGAATCTCACAAGGCAGATTTTTGCTCTCAAATTCAGACTTTAAAGGGCATTTTTATTGATGAGGTTGTATAGGATATGCAAATTGAAGTGGGCGATGTTTTGGTATTGAAAAAGCCTCATCCATGTGGGGCGAAAAAATGGGAAGTCTTAAGAATCGGTCAAGATTTTCGGTTAAAATGCCAGGGCTGTGGACATCAGATGATGATTCCACGAAAAAGTGTAGAAAAGAGCATAAAGAATATTGAGAGAGCAGGAGATGGGGAATGAGTATTTTAAATGTGGAACATTTGAGCCACGGATTTGGGGACAGGGCAATTTTTGATGATGTCAGTTTTCGAATGTTAAAGGGCGAGCATATAGGGCTTATTGGTGCCAATGGCGAGGGAAAGTCGACATTTATGAGTATCATCACCAATAAATTGATGCCTGATGAGGGAAAGATTGAGTGGTCAAAGAATGTGCGTGTTGGTTATTTGGATCAACATGCCGTCCTAGAAAAGGGAATGACGGTTAGAGATACGCTAAAGGGTGCCTTTTCCTTTTTATTTGACTTGGAAGTACAGATGAATCAAATCTGTGACAAGATGGGAGAGAGCAGTGGAGAAGAGCTCGATGAAATGATGGAGGAGCTAGGAACTATACAAGATTTATTGATGGCCCATGATTTTTATGTAATTGATGCCAAGGTCGAAGAAGTCGCAAGGGCACTTGGGCTTGATGACATTGGAATGGACAAAGATGTCACACAGCTGTCGGGAGGGCAGAGAACAAAGGTTTTATTGGCAAAACTTTTGCTTGAAAAGCCAGATATTCTGCTTCTCGATGAGCCGACAAATTACCTAGATGTCGAGCATATTGAGTGGCTAAAGCGCTATTTATTAGATTATGAAAATGCTTTTATTTTGATTTCTCACGATATTCCATTTTTAAATTCTGTGGTCAATATTATTTATCACATGGAAAATCAAAAACTTGACCGCTATGTGGGCGATTACAATAAGTTTATGGAAGTCTATGAGGTGAAAAAGTCTCAACTAGAGGCAGCCTACAAGCGTCAGCAGCAGGAGAGAGCAGAGTTAGCTGATTTTGTGGCTAGAAACAAGGCGAGAGTGTCGACAAGAAATATGGCGATGTCTAGACAAAAGAAGTTGGATAAGATGGAAGTGATCGAACTAGCCAGAGAAAAACCAAAGCCAGAGTTTCACTTTCAGGAAGCAAGAACATCAGGAAAAACAATTTTTGAAACAAAAAATTTAGTTATCGGTTATGATGAGCCACTTTCACGACCTATTTCCATGCGAATGGAGCGAGGAGAAAAATTAGTGCTCTCCGGTGCAAATGGTATTGGAAAGACCACACTCTTAAAGAGCATTCTTGGAATGATTCCGTCACTTGAGGGGGAAGTTCATTTGGGTGATTACTTAGAGATTGGCTATTTTGAGCAGGAAATGCCTTCGGGGAATACCTCTACTTGCATAGAGGAAATTTGGAAGGAATTTCCTGGATTTAGTCAATATGAAGTGCGTTCAGCACTGGCCAAATGTGGGCTGACCACCAAGCATATTGAGAGTTTAGTGCGTGTGTTAAGTGGTGGTGAGCAGGCAAAAGTTAGACTTTGCAAATTACTCAATCGCCCAAGCAATATACTTCTGCTTGACGAGCCGACCAATCATCTGGATGTGGACGCAAAGACAGAATTAAAGCGTGCCTTACAGGAGTATAAGGGAAGCATCTTACTCATATGCCACGAGCCAGACTTTTATGATGGATTGGCAACAAGAGTGATTGATTGTGCAGAATGGGCGTTGCGAAGCTAGAGAGAAATCAAATTTATAATTTTTTGTACACAGTCTAGCACAGTAGAATTATTGGACACAAAAAAGTTGGCATATTTTTTATATTTGGAGATACGGGAAAGATACATAGCCTGTATCTCCTCTTTTGTTTTTTGATGAACAAGCGGGCGATTGGTATCACTCTTTAGTGTGGCATAAATGGCATCAAAGTCTCTGGTGATACAGACGATGGTTGAACGGTCCTTCAGTATTTCACCATTTCGATCAAAGGTCAGCATTCCGCCACCTGTAGAGACAATAGAAGGTGGAAGAAGTACAACTTCCTTGGCCACCTCATGCTCTAAATCTCGAAAGTAACCTTCTCCCCCCTTTTGAAAGATCTCTGGGATACTCATTTTTGTCTTGACCACTAAATAGGCATCTGTGTCAATAAAGGGCACATTTAATGTTTCTGAAAGTAGGTGTCCAACACTCGTTTTTCCAACAGCCATAAAACCGCATAATACAATGGATTGATTTAATTGCATAGGTTCTCCTTTATTTTTAATGATATTTTTTATTTTAGCATTGACAGAACGAAAAAGAAAGAATATGATAATTGTATCAATAGAATTAGTACAGATAATACAGAAGGGAGGGTATATGATTTACTAGATATGAAGGATCGACGTCCCATCTATGAGCAATTGATTGAAAAATTGGCAGATCTTATGCTATGTGGGGCACTGAGGGAGGATGAAAAGCTGCCGTCTGTGCGAAATCTTGCTGCAGATTTGTCCATCAATCCGAATACGATTCAAAGAGCTTATGTGGAACTCGAAAGAAGAGGATATATCTATTCCATTCAGGGAAAGGGAAGTTTTGTGGCCAATATTGAGAGTGTGCGCACAGATAGAAAAGAGGAGATACAAAACTCTCTTCGCACATTGGTGTTGCAGGCAAAAGATGTAGAGATGAAAAAAGAGGAGTTTGTTGCATTGTCAGAAAAGTTTTTTGAGGAGGACATGGGTGATGATTGAGATAAAGAATTTGAGTAAATCGTATGAGCATCGCTTGGCCATTGATCGGATCAACTTGAATATGCAAGAAGGTTCGGTCTTTGGATTGATTGGAACCAATGGTGCAGGAAAAAGTACACTTTTGCGAGTGATCTGTGGGATTTTGAAGCCAGATAGCGGAAATGTACTAATTGACGGAGAGGGAAGTTTTGAAAATCCGAGGGCAAAAGAGAGAATATTTTATATTTCTGATGATCAATATTATCCGCCTAGTGCCAAGGGAGAGGATATGAAGCAATTTTATAAAAACTTTTATCCCAAATTTGATGAGAAGAAATTTGAAAGCTTAATGGGGGGATTTCACCTCGATGCTAGACAAAAGATTTCCACTTTTTCCAAGGGAATGAAGAAACAACTTTCGATTATTTTGGGGCTGTGTGCAAATACGCCCTACCTTCTTTGTGATGAGACTTTTGATGGGCTTGATCCTGTGATGCGACAGGCAGTAAAAAGTTTGTTTGCACAACAGATGCAAGATAGAAATTTGACTCCAATTATTGCCTCACATAGTTTGAGAGAACTAGAAGATATTTGTGACCATGTGGGACTTTTGCACAGAGGAGGTGTCCTTCTTTCGAGGGAGATTGAGGATATGAAGTTGAGCATTCATAAATTGCAGGTGGTTTTGAGAGAAGGAATGAAGATTGATGACATTCATGGCTTAGAAATTGTGCAAAAAAAGACAGTGGGCAGTGTCCATACCTTGGTCTGCAGGGGAGATTTATCAGAAATTAAGGCAGTAATTGAGCGGTATCATCCCATCTTTTTTGAGGCAGTTGCTCTTAGTTTGGAAGAGGTATTTATTAGTGAGACGGAGGTGAAAGGTTATGACATCAAATCGCTTGTTCTTTAAGTGGATGAAGGAAGATTTAAAAAAGCGGGTATCGTCACTGGCCATTGTTTCTTTACTCAGTTTCTTTGGATTTTTGGTGACTTGGCTGTTGTTGACCAGCATGAGCGTGAGGGAATGGAAGTCGGAGAATTGGACGGCGATGGACATTGTGCAATTAAAAGGAGAGTTCTATAGCTCTTTTTTGAAATATGTAAGGAGTCCTTTAATTATTTTTTCCTTGGCCATGTTGGGGGTATTGGTGGGGGTGTCGGGATTTGCCTACTTATTTTCAAAGAAAAAGACAGATTTTTATCACAGCCTGCCAATAAAAAGAGGTTTTTTGTATGGAGCGATTGTTTTAGACAGTATGATCATTGTTGGTCTGCCTTATTTGGTTTTTAGTTCGCTGGCTAGCCTGATTGTGGGGGCAGCGACAGGGGAGAGAGGAGCTCTCATTTTGACGATAGCTTCTTGGGCTGGAAATATGACGGCATTTTTGTTGCTCTATGCGACAGTTGTTTTAGCTGTAATGCTTACAGGAAATTGGTTGGTATCCTTACTTGCCGTGGCTACCTTCTGGATTTATGATCCAATGGTCTATATTTTGAGAGAAAGCTATGAGAAGATCTTTTTTAGAACGATACTGTACAATGTGCATCAAGATACGCTTCCAGGATGGCTGTCGCCACTAGTTTTGTGTTGATGAAAAGAATTGATCAAACAAAGTGGATAAATTTAGGCATCGGGGTTCTTCTTTTGGTTGTCAGTGGCTTTCTCTATAGATTGAGAAGATCAGAGGTTGCAGGATCGGCAATGAGCTTTACAAAGACGATGGCCGCAATTAAGCTATGTATTGTTATTCCGTCGGCACTTCTTGGGGCATTGGGATTTTATGTCATTAGTGACAATACATTGATTTGGGCAGTATTTGGCTTGATCTGTGGTGTTGTGATTAGCCATGCAGTCATCGAAATTATTTATCATGCTGATTTTCGGAAGTTATTTGCCCATAAGATGCACATGGTGATGGCTTTGATTGCATCCTTGTTGATTTTCTTTAGCTACAAACAGGATTTTTTGGGTCACGATCGCTATATTCCAAAAGAGGGCGAATTTCTCGGTGTAAATTTTGTACAGAGTGGTATTTTGCAAAATTCTATCGATTCCTACAGAATGTGGTGGGATTATAAAGAAGATGCGACAATAAAAGAGCCATCAAGTCTTTATACAGATAAGAACGTGATTGAAAAATTGGCAAAAAAAGCTGTGGATTCGCTAAAACTTCCACAGAGTGAAATCAATGATCGAATTGAATTTTATTACTACTTGAAAAATGGAAAGAGAGTGGGGAGAAGTTATCCAGTCAATAAAGATGACAAGGAATTGCAGGAAATTATTGCAAAGATCAAAAAGAGCGATGAATTAAAGAAAATGAAATATCCTGTGCTCAATATGAAAACTGTTGACAATGTCAAAGCCTTATATTGCTCTCTTGGAGATAATGATGGACTTTCCTATATGATATTAAAGCCACAAAACTTGCAAAAGCTTTTAGAGACCTATCAAAAGGAGTTGTCCAATGCGATACAAGCAGAGCAGATAGATGGGGGAGAAGATGTCATTCATCTTTCATTTTTAAGTGAAATTCCAGAAAGAGTCAGTAAGGAACAGCCCGATGCGATGAGCTATCCAGTCTATTCCTCCTTTAAAGAGACGCTTGCTGTTCTCAAGGAGATGGGAATTGAGCCGATTACACAAGCACCTATTGAAAAGATTACGATTGAATATGATGATGGAAAGCAGTTAGACATTGTGGATAAGGATCAGCAAAAGGCCATTATTGAGGCAAGTAAATTTGTTGGACTTCATGCCATTTACAGTGATAATCGATATCATTACTATGCGGGAGAGACCAAGGAAAGCAAAAACTTGACCATCTATGTGACTACAAGGGAATTAAATGACAGGCAACAGGGATGGACTTATTGTTTTGATAAGGTAGTGCCTTATAATTCCAATGAGGATGAACATCAATTGAGTGGATATCGAAGTATCTATGAGCGAGAGTTTTTGGACGGAAAAGTACCAGAATTTGTGCAAAATTTAGTGAATAACTAGCTTGCTTTTTTATGTCGTCTTTGGTACAATAATTAACCGTGACACATTATTCCTTGTTTCCGATGATTATAGTTTCGGAGGCCAGAGACCATAAGGAGGTAGAGAAGACGATGAAAAACACATACGAGTTAGCACTTGTTCTTAACGGCAGACTTGAAGACGAGGCAAAGAACGAAGCCCTTGAGAAGGTACAGGGTTACATTACTAGATTTCATGGTACAGTGACCAATGTCGATGATTGGGGTAAGAAGAGATTTGCTTATGACATTCAGAAGCAAAAAGAAGGTTTTACTATTTCATTAAGTTCGAGTCAGAAGATGCAACTTGTCCAAACGAATTAGAAGCACATGTTCGTATTATGGAGCCAGTTGTAAGATACTTAGTCGTTAAGCAGGAAGCTTAATATTAAGGAAAGCGTGATTGTATGAACAGAGTAATTTTGATGGGGAGATTAACCCGAGATCCAGAAGTTAGGTATTCATCAGGTGAGCGTTCTATGGCAATTGCAAGATATACACTTGCCGTTGATCGAAGGAGAAGAACAGCGGATGCCAATGAGCAGACAGCAGATTTTATTCCTTGTGTTGCCTTTGATAAATCAGGTGAGTTTGCAGAAAAGTATTTCCGCCAGGGAATGAGAGTGCTGATTTCGGGACGCATTCAGACTGGAAGTTATACTAACCGAGAGGGACAAAAAGTTTATACAACAGAAGTCATTGTTGATGACCAGGAGTTTGCTGACAGCAAGGGTGCAGCAGCACCAGCGAACAGCATGAATAATGGTGTTGGAATGGGTGGAGGTTATTCTGCACCGACAAAGCCAAATCCTGCATCAGCAAGTAGCGATGGATTTATGAATATTCCAGATGGAGTTGATGACGAAGGACTTCCATTTAACTAGAATGACGAAAGGGGATTAATATTATGGCATTCAACAAGTCAGCAGACGGTGCTAGAAGAAGACCAGGAAATGGAATGCGCAGAAGAAAGAAAGTTTGTGCATATTGCTTCGAAGAAGGCAAGTCAATTGATTATAAAGATGTAGCTTCATTAAAGAAGTTTATTTCAGAGAGAGGAAAGATTCTTCCTCGCCGTATTACAGGTACATGTGCAAAGCATCAGAGAGAGCTCACTGTAGCAATCAAGAGAGCTAGACATATCGCATTGATGCCTTATGTTTGCGAGTAATCAATGATAGAAAATGAGGAGTCACTGCCTAGCAGTGGCTCTTTTTGTATACTTTTACTTTTGTTACTTTTGGGTTACGATGGACGAAAAGCCTTAAAAATGCTATAATATTTCTTAATATATTTTAAAGAATAGAGGAGAAAAAATATGAATCAGAATAAAAAGTTGGAAGAGTTATTTGCCATGTATTTGCGATGGCCACTCTATCTGGCCGCTGCTCTGATCGTTGTCGCTTGTATCACATTGGGGATAGATAAGATTGCAGGATTGGTCGTTTTATTGTTGACGATTTGTATATTGGCTGGACTATTTTGGTTGTACTTTTCTTCAAAGAAAAACATTCTAAAGGCGATGGTGGGATTTGCCAAGCGGGAGAATTCTACAGAGGGACGTCTAACACAGGATTTGGATGTACCCTATGCATTGTCTGATGAAAAGGGAGTATGGATTTGGAAGAACAATGCATTTGAGGCATTGGTGGCTGCTGACCGTGTGGAAAGAAGTAGTGTGACAGGAATGTTTCCTGATATTACAGTGGAAACATTAAAGAATATTGTGACACGGGAAGATTTTCACAGCAGTTATTTGGAAGAAAAGTATCATGTATATATTCAAAGAGAAGAGATTGATGAAACACCGATTTTTGCCATTTACCTGATGAATGAAACAGAGCTTGTGCAACTAAAGGATGAGGTAGAGAACGAAGAGCTTGTGGTTGGACTTTTGTATCTCGACAATTATGAGGAAGCGATGGAGAGTGTGGAGGAAGTTCGACGATCACTACTCATCGCATTGGTTGATCGAAAGCTCAATCAATATTTTTCGGCTTTTAATGGCATTGTCAAAAAGCTAGAAAAGGACAAGTATTTTTTTGTTATCAAGCGTAGTTGTTTGCGAAAGATGGAGGAGAGAAAATTTGAACTCCTCGAGGATATTAAGACCATTAATATTGGAAATGAGATGAATGTGACGGCAAGTATTGGTATTGGTGCTTCAGGACAAGGTTATAGTGAGAGCAATGAGTATGCGAGAATGGCCATGGATATGGCTCTTGGTCGAGGGGGAGATCAGGCCGTAGTGCGAGATGGCGAACAATATCGCTATTTTGGTGGAAAGTCTCAGGCAATTGAAAAGACCACCCGTGTAAAGGCTCGTGTAAAAGCTCATGCTCTGCGGGAGCTTTTGGAGGGCAAGGACCATGTCATCATTATGGGACATAAGATTATGGATATCGACTGTTTTGGATCGGCAATTGGTGTTTGGCGTATTGCCCAGACCATGAGAAAGAAGGCCCATATTGTCAGCGGAGAGATTAATTCTTCTCTAAAGCCATTTCGAGATCGCTTTTTAAATGACGAATATCCTAAAGATTTGTTTATTGATAAAGATCAAATTAAGGAAATGGTAGATGATAGCACCATGCTTGTGGTTGTGGATGTCAATCGACCGAGCTTGACAGAGCAACCCGATTTGTTAAGTTTAGTAAAGACTATCGTGGTGCTTGACCATCACAGACAGAGCAGTGAGATTATTACGAATGCAGTGCTTTCCTATGTTGAGCCCTATGCATCCAGTGCCTGCGAGATGGTTTCTGAGATTGTACAGTACATCCGTGATGACATTAAGCTAAGCCAGCTGAAGTCGATGCAATGTATGCGGGCATGGTCATTGATACCCATAGCTTCACACAGCAGACGGGAGTGCGCACCTTTGAGGCGGCAGCATTTCTTCGCCGAAAGGGTGCGGATGTTATTCGTGTTCGAAAGCTGTTTCGAGATAAAATTGAGAATTATATGGCAAAAAATGATACCATTCACAATGCCGAGATTGTGGCTGGTGCATTTGCGTTTAGTGAGTGCAAGGGGGATAATTTAGAAAGTTCCACTGTTGTTGCAGCACAGGCAGCCAATGATTTACTCGATATTGTCGGTGTGAAGGCAAGTTTCGTCTTTACCATGCACAATGGCATTGTTTTTGTCAGCGGAAGGTCGATCGATGAGGTCAATGTACAGATGATTTTAGAAAGACTTGGTGGTGGTGGGCACCGAAATGTAGCTGGTGCACAATTTAAAGATGAAACAGTAGATGAAGTTAGAAGCAAGGTCAAAAATTTGGTCTTGGATATGCTAAAGAAAGGTGAGTTGACAGAATGAAAATTGTATTATTAGAAGATGTAAAGGCATTGGGAAAGAAGGGAGAGGTCGTAGAGACTAGCGAGGGCTATGCGAGAAACTTCTTAATTCCTAAGAAAAAAGGTGTGGAGGCCAATGCAGCAAATCTCAATACTTTAAAGCTAAAGAAGGCCAATGAGGAAAAAATTGCAGCACAGGAGCTTGCAGCAGCAAAGGAATTGGCTGAGAAGTTAGAGGCTTCCTCTATTCATGTCTCTATTAAGGCTGGAAAGGATGGAAAGACTTTGGATCGATTTCGACAAAAGAAATTCATCAGGCAATTCATGATCAGTTAAATCTTGAAGTGGACAAGAAAAAAATTGTTGTTCCAGAACCAATCAAGACATTTGGAACTCATGAGGTGACCATCAAGTTACATAAAGATGTGGCAGCAAAGTTTGCTGTGAAAGTAGTAGAGGAATAAAATGGAAGAAGAGGCACTGTTAAAGCGGGTTCTTCCACACAGCATTGAGGCTGAGCAATCGGTTATTGGGTCAATGTTGATGGATAAAGATGCCGTTATTGTAGCAATGGATATTCTCAATCGAGATGATTTTTATTCGATCTCCTATGGTGCAATGTATGAGGCTATGGTTGAACTTTTTAACGAGGGAAAGCCGATGGACATGGTCCTACTGCAAAATAAGTTGAGGGAGAAGGGATTGCCACCAGAGGTGGGAAGTTTAGAGTCGATTAAGGCATTGTATGAACTTATTCCAACATCAGCAAATATTCGCTCCTATGCAAAGATTGTGCATGACAAGGCAGTGCTTCGTCGTTTGATTAAGGTCAATGAGGAAATTGCCAATGCCTGTTATGTGGAAAGCGACAGTGTCGATGGAATATTGGCCAAGACGGAAAGGATATTTTCAATCTTCTACAAAATAAGGGAAGTGCAGAATTTACACCAATTGGAGAAATTGCTAGGACAGTCTTTGAACAAATTGAGGCGGCGAGCAGGACGAAGGAGACAGTCACGGGCGTGCCAACAGGATTTGTCGATTTAGACTACAAAACGAGTGGCTTTCATGCCTCTGATTTGGTGCTCATTGCAGCCCGTCCATCTATGGGAAAGACAGCCTTTGTCCTTAATATTGTTCATCATGTGGCGACAAGAAAGCAATTGCCATGTATGATTTTTTCTCTAGAGATGAGTAAGGAGCAATTGATGAATCGTATGCTCTCTATGGAGTCAAGAATTGATGCACAGAGTTTGCGCACGGGAGATTTGACAGATAATGATTGGGAAGATCTCCTAGAGGGCGTTGTCAATGTCTCAAGATCAAAACTTGTGATTGATGATACGCCGGGAATTAGCATTGGACAATTGCGCAGCAAGTGTAGAAAAATGAAACTAGAGCAGGGATTGGAGATAGTGATTATTGACTATCTCCAATTGATGACTTCAGGCAGCAAAAGATCTGACAGCCGTCAACAGGAAATTTCAGATATTTCGCGAAGCTTAAAAGCATTGGCCAGAGAGCTAGAGTGTCCTGTTGTGGCACTTTCTCAGCTCTCTCGTGCCTGTGAGACCAGACCAGATCATCGCCCAATGCTTTCTGATCTTCGAGAATCTGGAGCAATTGAGCAGGATGCAGATATTGTGATGTTTTTATATCGAGATGATTATTACAATAAGGATACTGAGCATCCCAATGAAGCAGAGGTGATTATTGCTAAGCAAAGAAATGGTCCGATCGGAACAGTTCGCCCTAGTGTGGAGACCAGAGACAACAAGATTTGAAAAATATGGAAAGGAAGTAAGAATGAAGTTTTCAGAAATACCTTATACACGAGTGGACTTTGATCAATTGATTTTTGGATTTTTCCAAAATTTGATCAGAGACTTTGAGATGGCAAATTCTGGAGAAGAGCAATTTCAGATTCATCAAAAATACTATAAAATGATGGATCATGTGATGACAGAGTCGACATTGGCCATGATTCGAAGTGACATTGATATGACGGATCCATTCTATGAAAAGGAGCAGGCGTATTATGATCAGAATATGCCAAGATTTCAGAGTGTTGTGGTGGAATATCAAAAAAAGTTGTACTATTCACAGTACCGTGCCTATTTGGAAGAAAAAATTGGCCTTGTTGCATTTAAAAACATTGAATTGGCGATGAAGGCCATGGATGAAAAATTGATTCCCCTGATGCAGGAAGAAAATGAATTGATGACAGGATACAATAAGCTCCTTGCCTCAGCAAAAATTGATTGGCAGGGCGAGGAGTTAAATTTATCTTTGATGACACCCTATCTCAATCATAAGGACAGGGAAATCCGCAGACTGGCATGGGAGAAGTATACGAAGTTTTTTGAATCACATGCACAGGAATTCGATAATTTTTATGATCAATTAGTGAAAAATCGTACAGCACAGGGAAAATTGATGGGATATGAAAATTATCTCGAGCTTGGCTATGCGAGAATGAATCGCAATTGCTATGGCAGGGAGGAAATAGCAAAATTTCGTCAGCAGGTGAAGGAGGATCTCGTTCCATTTGCCGAAAAATTACATGAGAGAAAACGGATTCGCCTTGGACTTGAGCGTTTAAGCTATATTGATGAGAATATCTTCTTTTTAGATGGCAATCCAAAGCCAGTGGGAACTCCAGAGGAAATTCTCATGGCAGGACAGAAGATGTACAGTGAACTCTCTGAGGAAACCAAAGAATTTATGGACAAGATGTGTGAAATGGAATTATTTGATGTCTTGGGAAGAAAGAATAAAAAGACTGGTGGATATGAGACGATGTTGCCAGACTACAAAGTTCCGTTTATTTTTGCCAATTTTAATGGTACTGATGGGGATGTCGATGTTATCACACATGAATGTGGACATGCTTTCCAGGGATATTTGACGGCCAATGATCCTATTCGAGAGCACAATGACATTACAATGGAGACTGCAGAGACACATTCGATGAGTATGGAGTTTTTTACAGAGCCTTGGATGAACTTGTTTTTTGGAGATCGTGCAGCGGACTATATTCAAATGCATTTTGAAAATGCAGTGACCTTTATTCCTTATGGGACGATGGTTGACGAATTTCAAAATATTGTGTATGAAAAGCCAGAGATGACACCTGCACAGCGCAGAGAACTTTGGAGAGAGAGTTGGAAAAACAATATAAGCCACATCTTGATTATGGAGATAATGATTATCTTTCAGGTGGAGGTTTTTGGCAAAAGCAACACCACATCTATGATAGTCCACTCTATTATATTGATTATTGTATTGCAGGAACCAATGCACTGGCTTATAAAGTTTGGATGGATGAGAATTTTCAGGGGGCATGGAAGAGTTATATGCATCTGGCCAAAGAATCGGCATCCAAGTTTTTTGATGAATTAATTGAGGATGCAGGGATTAAGAATCCATTTCGACCAGGAAGTTTAAAGTATATGGTGGAAAAATTAGAAAAGAAGTTATAAAAAACAGTGGTGTGAAAAGAGCATTCTTTTCACACCACTGTCATCTTATTTGGCATTGATTAAGCCTCAATAGCCTCTGTTGGACAAACAGAAGCACATGTACCGCAATCGATGCAAGCATCAGCGTCAATGTTGTACTGTGTATCTCCCTGAGAGATTGCTCCTACTGGACACTCGCTCTCACAAGTTCCACAGCTAACGCACTTGTCTGTAATTGTATAAGCCATTGTAATTTCCTCCTTAAAATATTGTTATTCAACGCAATTTCATTGTATAATAAAACCTAAAAAAATTCAAGCAAATCAGCCGCTGTCTTGAGAAAAGTACATGAGCATTTTGCGTAAAAATAATGACTTGCCATAACGGTATAATCAATGTTATATTGGAGGAGTAAATTATATAGGGAGGTAGAAAAATGGAGATTAACAAGAATATGACCATTGGAGAGCTTTTGATGGTCAATGACAATATTGCACCAATTCTTATGCGTGCAGGTATGCATTGTTTGGGTTGCCCTTCATCACAGATGGAGACACTTGAAGAGGCCTGTATGGTTCATGGCATTGATTGTGATGTATTGGTTTCTCAAATCAATGAAATTTTAGGTGCCTAGAAATAGGATCATTGAATTTAGGGCAAAATGAAGGGAAGTTGCAAATCAGTTTCGCAACTTCCCTTCGTTTTATTGTTGGCATTATATTGCCATCTATTCAGTTTTATCTTCTCCTGTGGAGTCATTGGTCTCTGTTGGAATTGGAGAAACCTCAGAAGGCGTATATTCTGTATCGGAGGGAACATCAGCACTGTTGACAACGGTTGGATTGCTGTTCTTAATCTGTGCAATCTTTTCATTGTTGGCATCAATTCTTGCCTGTTCTTCCCTGATGGTATCGAAAAATTTTGCCAAATCGGCATTGTCACTCAAGAGATTGTTGGCATAGACATAGTCACCGATGCTTTCCTTTGCCTGCTTGATGTGGCCTTCTGCATTATTGCTGTCGAGATTGAGCTTTGTGATCTCAACTTGAACCTTTCCCTTTTCTAAGGCGCTTTGTGTTGCACTGCTGGCCTTATCTACAAAATTTTTAAAAAAATTACTTGGCATAATATAAATCCTCCTTAGTTATGTGATGTGTCCATTGACTTTTTGTATGCACTAAATGCAAGGAGTGCGTAGACAACACAGTAGAGTACAGAATCCCACTGAATGTGATGATAGTAGCGAGTAAAAAGTGCATACTTTAAAACATTTACTGCTGCGGCTGCTGCCCAAAGACCAAGTCCCATTGCAGCCACGATATACAGCTGATTAGATAATACCATAAATAAACTGAAGAAAAAAGCAAAAAATAAAATGGCGGTAACTAGATTGCCGAGGGAGATGAATCGGCTAAATACTTTGAGTGCAGCACTGCCAAGACAGATAGGTACACTCAATGGGAGTAAAATTTTACCATATCCCTTGCTACTAAAGTACTCATGAAGACTGATGCAAACATTGTTGAAATTCATAGTTTTTTCCTCCTTAGTTGATTATTTTTTGTATCTTTAGTATACTAAACCAGTGTGGATAAGGCAATGCTATTTTTGGGGAAATAGAGAAATCATAGTCACTAAATGGGGGAAATAGGAGACAAATATGGGAAGAGCATCAACAAAGGAAAATAAAACAATATACCAAATCTATCGAGAAGAGTGCGGTTTGACTAGGGATGGGGCGAGTGAATTGATGGACGGCGTGTCCTCAGCTCGGATTGAAAAAATTGAATATGAACAGACAGAGCCAACGGCCTATGATATTATGCAAATGGCACAATGTTATAAGAGGCCAGAACTAAAAAATTACTACTGTACACATGAGTGTCACATTGGGAAGGACAGTGTGGCTAAAGTGGAAGTCAAGGAGCTTTCCAATATTGTTTTAGAGATGATTGCAAGTCTAAATGAAATTAATCCATTGGTGTCAAAGTTAGTTCAAATTACAAGGGATGGTGTGATATCTGAGGATGAATTGCATGATTTTAGCTTGATTCGCACGAAGTTGAGAGATATTTCTGTTGCTGTCAATGAACTCAATTTATGGGTGGAAAAGACAGCAATGGAAAAATAAGAAAAGAGGCTGCACACTAATTACTTAGTGCGACAGCCTCTTTTTAGTAGAGTGAAGCAAAAACTTGTAATGCCCTACCTCTAGTGATAATTTCACAATGTTCTTCTAAAAATGATGTGCTGGCATAGGAAGAATTTATCTTTCTTCCATATTCAGAGAGAATATTGCAGGTGATGGAAAATCCATGGACATCGTCATTGGAAATGACTAAAAGGTATTGGTCATTATTTTTATAGAGTGTATTTGTTCCATTGTATTGCCCGTGGATAGCCTTGGCTGCACAGACAATAGTGTCCAGATCTTTAAAGGAAAAAATGCGAATTGAGGATATCACTTCATGCCCTTTGGTATATAAATTTTCTACACCTTCTAACATTTCTTTTTCGCCTTCTTCGGGAAAAAGAATGAGATTTTCTGGTGTAAATGTAGAAAAGCGGGCATCCATTTCTTCAGGATCCTCTACCTTGGTAATAATCATCACAATACTATTGTCTGCCATGGGTATGGTTTCCACCATAATGGGATTTTCATCTGTTTCAAAGCCAAGTTCAGAGGCTGCGCGGCGAAGCATCTCCTTGCAGAGTGTGCGTGCCTGATAGGAGCCATATCCAAGATCGTTTAGTTTCATATTTCGGATATCGAGGTCTCCACTCGTGAGTGTGCAGCTAATTTGGTCTTCATTGATTCGTTCTATTTCAATATTATCACCCCTTTCAGAGTTAAAACAATTTACTTTTGAAGTGTACCATTGATTGACTTTGTCTTCAAGAAAATATTGAAAAAAACTTAGGCTAAACCGACCGAATGTACATTCGGGATTGACGATAAAAAGTATGGAGAATTATAATAAAAACAGAGATGGACATAGGAGGTGGTAGAGTAGACGGATGGGAGGCTCTTGCAAGTAAATATCGAAAGATTCGAATTTTAGGCAGTGGATTAAATGGGTCAGTCTATTTGGCGGAACACAAAACACTCGGAGTATATCGAGCCATAAAGATAGTCCCCAAATTGAATAATCATCTCTTCGAGGAATTTCGCAAAGAGGCACAGATCCTAAAAAATTTGCACCATCCAGGAATTCCGATTATCTATGACTTGGAAGAGTCCAAAGAGGCAATGTACTTGGTGGAAGAATATATGCAAGGCGAAAATCTTTACTCCCGAGTACATGAAATTGGCGTAATGCCATATCAAGAATTAGTAACATTTGCGTTGGCACTCTGTAGGCCAATGGATTATCTACACAAACAAAGTATTTTTCACCTGGATATTCAGCCAGGTAATCTCATTATCAAAGATGGTCAAGTGAGCATCATCGATTTCGATCATTCCCAAAAACAAGATAACAATATAGCGTATGCCGATGGCTATGGTACAAGAGGATATGCAGCACCGGAACAATATACAGGTGGGGCATTGGATGCCAGAACAGATATCTACAGTATGGCTGCAATTGTGTACTATGCTGGAATCGGAAGATACCCAAGCAATGACCAGGATAAAATGCCAGAGAGTTGGGGAAAACTGCGAGAAATTCTGCGGATTTGTCTGAGCACGGAAAAAAACGAGAGATATGCATCCGTTGAGCAGTTAAAAAATGAACTTTTGGCACTAGAATGTAAAAATCCATCTCAAAGAATTGCCTTTATTTCTAGTGCACAGGGGGTTGGAACTACATGGATTGCCCTTGGTTTTGTGGCATTTTTGTTGCACAAAAAAAGAAGTGCAATATATGAAGAAAGAAATTCATCATTGCATATGACGACGCTACAGGAAAAACTGGAGATAAGAACCGATGGTTGTGGATATTTTCGGTATAAAAATATTCCCATTCGCCCTTGGTATCGGGAAAATGTGGAACTTGAACGGCACAGTGCCCAATTTGTGATTGAAGATTATGGCGTGGATGTGGATAGAGCCATCTATGAGTTGCCGGATGTACTGATCTGTGTGTGCAGGCATTGTATTTGGCATATGGAAGAGGCACTCTTGGCAATGAAGAAATTGGCAAAGAAAAAGTACATATTGATCTGTAATCTTGGTGGAGAAAAAATGGAGATGGAGGAAAAGAATTGTCTGTATTTTCCATTTGATGAAAATATTTTTTTGGAAGGGGGAGAAAAGGAGAGGATATATGAGAGAATTTTGCAATTACTAGAGAAGGAGTAAAAAATGCGATGGATGCGATGGTTTCAAAAGAAAAAGTTTGTGCAAAGAAGACAGGTGATCATTGGGGTTATGGGGGCAGGAAGTGGTGTGGGAACAACACATACAGCTTTACTTTTTTCTGCCTATTTGTCGGGATGTGGGCTATTTCAAACCGCATTTGTGGAGCTCAATGATAGCCAAGATATTCGTCGATTACTGCATACAACAAGAAAGCACTATGGCATTTGTTATTTTCCATCAGCTAGTAGTGGGCAACTTTGGAAACTAAAGGAGGGCGGCTACGAACGCATTGTGGTTGATTTTGGCCACGGAGGAAATCGAGAAGAATTTTTGCGATGTGACATTCGAGTCGTCTGTGTGGCACTTTCGAGCTGGAAGGGAGAGGAATGTTTGCAGATATTGCGAATGGAAGATGAGAAAATCTTAAATCGCTTTCACTTTGTCATGGCTTTGGGTCTGAAAAAGAGAGGAAAAGGTTAGAAAGAGGCTATCATTTTCAGATACATAGACTTCCCTTTGTGGAGGATCCCCTTCTGATTTCGAAGGCGTCCTATGAGGTACTCAAAGAGATGGAATGGCTCAACTTGGAGTGATGTGTCACAAAATGCTCCACCTTAGAGTACTAGATGGGAACAGATATGCAAAGAATGGATAGGGAGTACGCCTGTTTTGCGATGTTGCGAGATATGGGCGAACGAGGTGTAGAAATTTATATCGATGGAAAGCGATGCGATGTGAATGATTTGAGCAATGTATTGAGACTTTCGGATGAAAAATTGAGTTATATGGGAGATTTTATTTCCGATGAGAAGACAGGAATACTCAAAGAAATTCACTTTGACCGCATAGATGAATAAAATTAGATATCAATTCAGTCTCATTTCAATAGTAGTTTAAGTGAATATATGGTATAATTAGGGAACCTATGTAAATAAATGGAGGTTCCCTAAATTTTATGAAGAAAGCAATTACAAGATTTTTAGCAGTCGTATTTTTATTGATGGTTGCCATAGTGGGATATTTCGTTTCGGATTATTTTGGTATATTTGCCACAAAAAAGAATATTATGTCCGACCGAGATTATTACCATGTCAGTGGTGAGCGAGTGGGATTATTTTATAATTTTAATCAGCAGAGCACAGCGGCGATTTATAGAGATGGCGTAGTTTATCTGCCATTTAGCTGGGTACAGAGTACACTCAGCAATTTTTATTGGAGTGATGACCAAAAAGTAATGTTGGTGGCTCAGCCAACAAGTATGGCTCGAATTGGATTAAAAGATAAAGACAAGACAGGAAAGCCAGCTTTTATTATTGAAAATGAAACAAAATATCTCTCACTCAATATTATAACGCAGTATGCAGATGTTCGTATTGACGATTTTAGTGGTGATGAAATTCGCCATATCAATATTTTTGACAATTGGGGAGATTATCAGACGGCCACGATTGAGCGTGAGACAAAGATGTATACAAAGGAAGCTGTCACGGCTGACCAAGTTCGCAAGTTAGAGCCTGGAGAGAAGGTTCGCTTGCTTGACTATTACAGCGATGATGAGTATGCAAGCAAAAAGTTGAAATGGGTTAAAGTGGCCACAGATGACAATCATACCGGCTATGTGAAAAAAAGCTTTTTGAGTGCACTAGAAGTGGCATCGGATCTTAGTACCAATGATATGCCAAAATATACCTCCATTCATTTGGATAAGCCAATTGTACTGGGATGGCATCAGGTGACCGTGCAAGCAGCAAATGGAGGATTTGATGAGGCGATTAAGGACACAAAGGGATTAAATGTCATTTCGCCGACATGGTTTGCTCTTTCTGACAATGATGGAAATTACAAGAGCTATGAGAGCGAAGAATATGTGCAAAAGGCTCATGCACAGGGAATTCAGGTTTGGGCACTGGTTGATAATTTTAATACCAATGTGAATTCAGAAGTTTTACTTGCGAAGTCAGCTGCAAGAGACAAGATTATTAGTGGGATGATTAAGTCGGCAAAGAAATATAAATTTGATGGAATCAATGTCGATTTTGAGCAGATTCGTCAAAATGCAAAGCCACATTATATTGAATTTATCCGAGAGCTTTCCATCGCATGCAGGAAGAATAATTTGGTGTTGTCTGTTGATGTTCCAAATTATGCAGATTACAACGCCTTCTACTCAAGAAAAGATTTGGCAAAGATTGTGGATTATGTAGTCAACATGGGCTATGATGAGCACACGAATGGAACGAGTATGGGTAGTGTTTCTTCTATTGGCTATGTGAAGAAGGGACTAGAGAGAACACTCAAGGAAGTTCCAGCAGAGAAGTTAATTAATGGTGTGCCATTTTACACGAGAATTTGGACGAAGAAAAATGGCGAGACAACGAGCAAAGCGATTGGCATTAGTGATGCAAAAGCATGGATTACACAAAATAATGTGGATTTAACTTGGGATGATAAGTTAGGACAGTACTATGGCGAAATTAAGACCGATGATACGAAGCAAGCGATTTGGATGGAGGAAGAAAAATCGCTTGGTCTAAAGGTGGATTTAATTAAGGAGAAAAATCTGGCAGGTGTTGGTTGCTGGAAACTGGGATTTGAACCTAGCAGTATTTGGGATGTCATTGATCGAGTAAGTCAATAAGTTATCAAAAGGGCTTGAAGTTGTTCTTCCAAAGTGCTAATATAGTGGAATTAAAAAATAGTTTCATTCAGGAGGAAAAAATTATGGCATTGATATTACCGGAACATTATGATCCCGTGCTTTCTGTTCGAGAGACGCAGGAGGCAATCAAGTACATTCGAGATACATTCCAAAGGAATTTGGAAAAGAGATGAATTTGGAGAGAGTTTCTGCTCCTCTATTTGTCACAAAATCAAGTGGATTAAATGATAATCTGAATGGAACAGAAAGACCAGTTGGTTTTGACATTTTGGCTATGCCAAATGAGGAAGTGGAGGTTGTTCATTCTCTTGCAAAGTGGAAGAGAATGGCATTGCACAAGTATGATTTTCAGCCTGGTGAGGGTCTTTATACAAATATGAATGCGATTCGCCGTGATGAGGAGTTAGATAACCTTCATTCTGTATATGTCGATCAATGGGACTGGGAAAAGGTCATTGATAAGAAGGATCGCACTATCGAGGAATTGGAGAATACTGTGCGTACCATCTTTAAGGTGATTAAGCATATGGAACATGAAGTTTGGTATAAGTATCCAAATGCAGTTCGTCATCTTCCAGATGATATCTACTTTATTACTTCCGAGGAATTGTTGCAAAGATATCCAGATAAGACACCAAAGGAAAGAGAAAACCTGATCACAAAGGAAAAGGGCTGTGTATTTATTGAGAAAATTGGAGACAAGCTTTCGAATGGAGAGCCACATGATGGCCGTGCACCAGACTATGATGATTGGTCATTGAATGGAGATATTCTCTTTTGGTTTGATTGGCTTGATTGTGCATTGGAAATTTCTAGTATGGGTATCCGTGTAGACGAAAAGGCCATGGAGGAGCAGTTAAAGAAGGCTCATTGTGAGGAAAGGAAGAATCTTCCTTATCATCAATTGCTCTTAAATGGTGAATTGCCATATACTATCGGAGGTGGTGTGGGTCAGTCAAGACTCTGTATGTTGCTCTTAAACCGAGCACATATTGGAGAGGTGCAAAGCTCACTCTGGCCACAGGATGTTATTGATGCTTGTGAAAAGCACAAGATTCACCTATTGTAGGAGAGATATGATGCAGACGAAGATGATTGTCATTCGAGATAAACAATATAGGGATCTGCTAAGAGAGGCCGCCGACATTTTGATGTCTGGTGGCCTTGTGGCGTTTCCGACAGAAACAGTCTATGGACTTGGGGCAGATGCATTGAATCCACAGGCAGCAAAAAAGATTTATGCAGCCAAGGGAAGACCAAGTGACAATCCCTTGATTGTCCATATTGCTGATGAAGAGGAAATGGGAAAGTTGGCAAGAGAAGTGCCAGAGATGGCAAAAAAGTTGGCACAGGCATTTTGGCCAGGACCAATGACACTTGTGATGAAAAAAAGAGAGATTGTTCCACTGGAAACGAGTGGAGGGTTAGATACAGTTGGAATACGAATGCCATCAAATGAAATTGCAAGAAGTCTGATTCGCTTGGCAAAAACACCGATTGCTGCACCAAGTGCCAATACTTCAGGTAGACCAAGCCCTACACAGGCAGAGCATGTGTGGGAAGATTTAAATGGAAAAGTGAATGCCATTATTGATGGTGGGCCAGTGGGCATTGGGCTTGAGTCAACGATTATTGATGTCACAGGGAGTGTTCCGATGATTTTGCGTCCAGGGGCAATTACGATGGAGATGGTCAAAGAAGTCGTGGGCAAGGTGGCGCTTGACCCCACATTGCTTGGAAACCAAGAGATGACCCAAAGACCAAAGGCACCAGGAATGAAGTACAGACACTATGCCCCAAAGGCAGAACTTTTTGTCGTAGAGGGAAAAATGAAAAGGTGGTCGAAAAGATCAATGCCCTGATTAAAGAAGCACAGTCAAAAAAGATGCGAATTGGATTGATGGTTTCCAGAGAAAATCGAGATCGCTATCCAAATGATAAATCCATTGATTGTGTGGTTTTGGGTTCAAGAGAGGATGAGGCAGAAGTTGCCCGCCATTTATTTGCCACTCTTCGCAAATTTGACCATCAAAAGGTAGATATTATCTATGCGGAGAGTTTTTCGGGTGAGGGGATGGCAATGGCCGTGATGAATCGCTTGATGAAGGCGGCAGGTCAAAAGAAGATTTTAGTGTGAAAGGACAAAAAATGGGCGAGAAGAGACAAGATTACATCACTTGGGATGAGTATTTTATGGGTGTGGCAGAGCTTTCGGCAAGAAGATCAAAGGATCCAAATACGCAGGTTGGTGCGTGTATTGTCAGCAGTGACAATAAAATTTTATCTATGGGTTACAATGGATTTCCAAGGGGATGTTCAGATGAAGAGTTTCCATGGGGAAAGGAGCATGAAAAAGATGATCCATACAATGCAAAGTATATGTATTCCACTCATGGTGAACTCAATGCCATACTAAATTACCGAGGGGGAAGTTTAGAGAACAGCAAAATCTATGTCACCCTCTTTCCATGTAATGAATGTGCAAAGGCGATTATTCAATCAGGAATTAAATTAATTGTTTATGCTGATGATAAGTATGAGGACACACCATCTGTGCGTGCGAGCAAGCGAATGCTCAATGCAGCTGGAGTGCGCTATTACCGATATACTTCCACAGGAAGAGAGATTAAGATACAAGTATAATGGAAAAAAATTATGTTGCTGTGGATCTTGAAACCACAGGACTTTCTGCAAAGAAAGATCATATTATTGAAATTGGAGCTATTCAAGTTAAAAATGGGCAGATTGTTGGCAAATGGAATAAATTAATTGATCCTAGGGTGGAGATTCCTGAACGAATTGAGGGAATTACAGGGATTACACAAAAGATGCTCAAGGGACAAAGTTATATTGAGGAAGTCATAGGCGAGTTTTATGAATTTTGTGAAGATTTACCTCTTCTTGGGCACAACATCCTTTTTGACTATCGCTTTTTGAAAAAAGAGATGGAAAATGCAGGGCTTGGCTTTGAGAGAGAGGGCATTGATACTTTAAAGATTGCTAGAAAATGTATGCCTAAGGGGGAGAGTAAGACTTTACTTAACGCCTGCACATATTTTGGGATTGAAGTGAGGGAAAGCCATCGTGCACTCTCTGATGCCATCTCTGCTCATCTTTTGTATCAAGAGATGGGCAGAGGAAAGCAAGAGGAGTATCTTTTGGCTGAATCATTGCAATGTAAGGTGAAAAAAGATGTACCAGCTACGCAAAGGCAAAAAGAATACTTGCAGAAACTTTTAAACTATCATAGAATAGAGGACAAAGCTTTGATGGCTTTGAGTAGAAGTGAGATTTCTAGGCTGACGGACAAGATTATTCGCCAGTATGGAAGAATGGAGAGGTGAAAAGATGAGTCCAAAAGTAAAGAAGATTATTATGGGTGTGATTGCCGTTGTGATGGTTGCTGCAATGATTATTCCAATGGTGATGAGTGTCATGATGTAGGCAGAAGGATGAAAAGAGAGATGATGAAGAAGAGCATTCAAAAATGTGCAATTATAGCAGTTTTGGCAGCAGGACTCTATATTCAAAACGCATGGGCATCGACGATTCCAACAGGAATTAGTGTCGATGGTATGGATTTTTCAGGAAAGACAACCGAAGAAGCGAAGGGGTTGATTGACGAATATATTCAGCGAAATAGTGGAAGAACTCTTCGCGTTAAGGTCAATGGTCAAGAAGTTGCCTCCACCACCCTAAAGGAATTGGGATATGAGGGAGCACACAGTGAGCAGGTTCTTCGCATATTAGGTTCTTACAATGATGGAAATTTAATTAAGCGATATATGACACAGGAGGATATGAATACCTCTCCTGTCAATCTCGACCTTGAAGATGCTGTGGATCAAACAAAATTTGACCAATTGATTAAGGAAAAGGCAGGAAATTTACTTGAGCCAGCACAGGATGCAAAGCTTGAGCGAAAAGATGGAAAATTTGTGATAACGCCAGAAAAATCGGGAGTAAAGATTGACGAAGAAAAAGCAAAAACAGATCTTGAACAGGCACTTCATTCTGGAGACAACAGTGATATTGTTTTAGATTTACAGACGGTTGAGGACAAGCCAAAGATCACAGCCGATCAATTGAGTGGAATTAAGGATGTATTGGGAACTTTTACAACCGATTATTCTTCCTCGTCATCCGAGCGAGCGACGAATGTAAAAAATGGTGCACAAAAGATTAATGGTCATATTTTGATGCCAGGGGAGACACTTTCTGGCTATGAGTGCATGGAGCCATTTACAGTGAAAAATGGCTATCGAATTGCCCATGCCTATGAGAATGGTCAGGTAGTAGATAGCATCGGAGGTGGTGCCTGTCAAATTGCGACGACTTTGTATAATGCTGCATTGCGTGCAGAGTTAAAGATTAAGCAGCGACAAAATCACTCGATGACTGAGGGGTATGTACAGCCAAGTGGAGATGCAGCGATTGCAGGAACCTATAAGGATATTAAAATTACAAATAATCAAGACAAACCAATTTATGTTGAAGCCTATACGACGGATCGAAAATTGACATTTACGATTTGGGGAACGGAGACAAGACCAGCAAATCGAACGCTTGAATTTGAGTCAAAAATTTTATCAAAGACAAAGAGAGAGACAACCTATATTGATGATGAAAGGCTTTCGGCAGGAGAAAAGGTCTATGTTTCCTCAGGACATGATGGAAGGGTTTCACAATTGTGGAAGATTGTCAAGGTCAATGGAGTGGAGACAGAGAAAAAGAAGATTTCTGAGGACTATTACATTACTTCCAATGATATTGTGCGTCGTGGTGTTAGATCCAGCGAAAGTAGCAATCGCAGTGAGGAAAAGAGTGAGGAGAAGGCAGAAAAGAAAGTAGAGAAAAAGGAACAGCCAGCAACTCCAGCACCACAGCCGGCCCCTGCTCCAGAGCCAACACAAGCTCCAGAGCCAACGCAAGCTCCAGCTCCAGAGCCAACACAGGCTCCAGAGACACAAGCACCATCACCACAGCCAGCAGAAGCTGCTCCAGGAGGGCAATAATGGATATTGTTGTTTTGGGCTATGCGGGGGCACTGGGAGTGAGCCAAATTCTTGAAAAAAAGAAAGAATTATTGGAAACGAGATATCACAAAAGATATCTTGAGAAGGTCATTCAAAAACATCGTCAATTGTTATATCCAAGGCCCGAGGCGAAACAATATTTTGCAACAGAAGTGATAGAGGCAGGCGAAGCAGGTGTGCTTGCTTGCCTCTATCGCATTGCAACAGAGAAAAAATGTGGGTTAAAAATTGAAATTCGAAAGATTCCACTGTTACAGGGAGGAATTGAGGTTTGTGAATTTTTTGGTTGCAATATTTACCGATTGAGAAGTCAATGTTTTGTTTTGCTCTGTGAGAGTGGATATCAGACAGTTGCAGCATTGAAAGCGGATGGATTTACAGCAGAAGTTGTGGGAATGCTTGATCAAACTTCACTGGACAAATGCATTGTCGACAAGGATGAATTGGAATATATTAATCGCTCGGGGGCGGATGAAATATATAGAATACTTGATGGTAAGGAGAACAAGGAATGAGAGAAAAAATACTTGCAGTCATTGAGAAAAACAGCAGGATTGATTTGAAAGAATTGGCCATTTTATTGGGAGAAAATGAAGTGGATGTTGCCAATGAGATTTCCAATATGGAAAAAGAAGGTATTATTTGTGGGTATCACACCTTGATTAATTGGGACAATACAAGCACAGAAAAAGTTGTAGCTCTCATTGAAGTAAAGGTCACACCACAAAGGGGCATGGGATTTGACAAGATTGCAGAGCGTATCTATCAATTCAGTGCAGTTTCGGCGGTATATTTGATGAGTGGCTCCTTTGACTTTACTGTAATTGTAGAGGGAAAGACAATGAGAGAGGTGGCACAATTTGTTTCTGATAAGTTGTCACCAATGGAGTCTGTACTCAGCACAGGAACTCATTTTATCTTGAAAAAATATAAGGATCATGGAACGATTCTTACGGAAAATAAAACCGATGAAAGGCAGTTGATTACACCATGAGAAATCCGTTATCAGATAAAATCCAAACTATAAAGCCATCGGGAATTCGAAAATTTTTTGATATTGTCAATACGATGGAAGGCGCCATTTCTTTGGGCGTTGGAGAGCCCGATTTTGAGACACCATATTTTATTCGAGATGAGGGTGTATATTCACTAGAAAAGGGACGCACATTTTACACATCAAATTCAGGTTTGATGGATTTGAGAATGGAAATTGATCGCTATATCAAGCGAAAATATAAAGTAAGCTATAATCCAGCAAAGGAAATTATTGTGACTGTGGGAGGGAGCGAAGGAATTGATATTGCACTCAGAGCGATGTTAAATCCTGGAGACGAAGTCTTATTACCTCAACCAAGCTATGTTTCCTATGAGCCGTGTACAATTTTGGCCAGTGGTGTTCCTGTTATTATTGACTTAAAGGAAGAAAAATGGTTTTAAACTCACTGCAGAGCAGATTTTTAGAAAAAGATTACAGATAAGACCAAGATTTTTAAATTTTGCCATTTCCAAATAATCCGACAGGATCCATTTTTAAGTTACAAGGAATTGGAAGAAATTGCCAAGGTTTGTATAGAAAAAGATCTCTTTGTCCTTTCGGATGAGATTTATTGTGAGCTGACCTATGCGGGAGATCATGCTTCCATTATTCAGGTGCCAGGAATGAAGGAGAGAACAATTTTGATCAATGGATTTTCAAAGTCCTATGCAATGACCGGTTGGAGACTTGGATATGCCTGTGGACCAGAAAAAATTATTGAGCAGATGACCAAGATTCATCAGTTTTGCATCATGTGCGCACCAACTACCAGCCAATATGCTGCCGTAATTGCCCTTCGGGATGGCGATGAAGCTGTGGCCAAGATGAGGGAGTCATATAATCAGAGAAGACGCTATGTTCTTAGTCGTCTAAATGATATGGGACTCACCTGCTTTGAGCCAGAAGGGGCATTTTATGTTTTTCCGAGCATCAAGCGATTTGGCATTCGCAGTGAGGAATTTGCAACAAGACTGTTAATGGAAGAAAAAGTTGCCGTTGTACCAGGAACAGCCTTCGGTGATTCTGGTGAAGGTTATCTTCGCATTTCTTATGCCTATTCCATCAATCAATTAAAGGAGGCACTCGGTCGCATTGAAAATTTTGTAAAGCGTCTCGATGCACAGGCAGAAGTATGATCAATATTGTTTTATATGAACCGGAGATGCCTGCAAATACAGGAAATATTGGAAGGACTTGTGTGGCCACCAATACACGCTTGCATTTAATTGAACCATTGGGTTTTAAACTCAATGAAAAGCAAATTCTTCGAGCAGGTCTTGACTATTGGGATAAGCTTGATGTCCAGGTCTATTCTGATTATGACGATTTTTTAGAAAAAAATCCAAGAGCAAGAGAAAAAATGTATATGGCAACGACAAAGGCAAAGCATACCCATTCCGATGTATGCTATGAATCAGATTGTTATATTATGTTTGGAAAAGAAAGTGCAGGCATTCCTGAGGAAATTCTTGTGGAAAATGAAGAAAATTGTGTGCGCATTCCAATGTGGGGGGAGATTCGCAGTTTGAATCTTTCGAATTCTGTTGCTATTATTTTATATGAGGCACTTCGCCAAAATGGATATGAAAAAATGGCATTGGAGGGGCATTTGCACAGACTATCTTGGAAGGAAGAAGGAAAATAGATAAAATGAGGCCGATTTTTGGCCTCATTTTTGTACTTTTCAATAAAAATAGATACAAAAATGTGCCAGAAAATGATATACTGCAAAAAAGAAGTGGAGGAAAAGTAATGGAAGATGTAAAGAGACAATTGTGTATTAAGGCGTTTTCGGTTGCAGAAGCAGTAAAGAGTGACCGTTTTTTCTTAAAGGCGACAGACTTGGGGTATCAATTAGGAATCAATGAAACAGTTTTTCAGGATCTTGTGTCACAGGAAGAGTTAATAGAAAGTGCAACATTAGATATTATTCAACCTGAACAAAGACATATCCCCGTTTATTCGATTATGGATATTTTCCCGATTTCGACAAAGGCCTTGGGGAAAATTGGTGAGGGAATTACCCATACCTTGACAGGGGTGTATGTTGTTCTTACAGGTGTCGACACTGAGGGAAATCATGTCAGTGCCTTTGGAAATTCGGACGGAATGTTAGATGAGCAGGTGATATTTGACCGTGCAGGTACACCAGGAAAAGATGATATTATTATTTTAATACAAGTTGTGTTAAAGGCAAAGGCAGGATATCAAAGAAGCGGACCAGATGCCGTGCACAGGGTGTGTGATGAGTTTTGTCAAGAAATTAGAAAAAAATTAAAACTCTGTCAAAGATATACAGAGAAACATCAATATGAAGATGTTGTGCGAGAAGGAAAGAAAAAAGTTGTGCTAGTTAAGATGGTCTCTGGACAAGGAGCAATGTATGATACCCATTTTCTTGCTACAGAGCCCTCGGGATTTGTCGGAGGACATTCAATTATTGATATTACAGGTGCCCCTGTTTTGCTCTCACCAAATGAGTATAGAGATGGGGCCATTCGGGCGTTATATTAGAGAGGAGAAAAGATATGGGAATTGGACCGTCAACAAAAGAAACAACATTACATCATTTCAGAGATCCACTGGTACAAGTGCTTGGAGATGATGAGGACATTGACTTTTTGGGGGTAATGATTGCGGGAATTCCGCAGGACAATGTCAATAAGTATTTTACAGGTGATCGTGTGGGTGCATGGGTAGAAGGTATGCGTGCTGATGGAGCCATTGTGAGTGAAGACAGTTGGGGCAACAGCAATGTGGATTTTGCCCATGCCATTGAAGAAATTGGAAAGCGTGGCGTCAGTGTGGTTGGCGTCAGCTTTGTGGGCACTCAGGCTCAATTTGTTGTGACCAATGAGTACATGGATACAATTGTAGATATCAATAAGAGCACAGAGGGCGTGGAGACGAATGTTGTCGGAGAAAACAATTTGGATGTATTGGATGCGAGAAAGGCTGTGGCACTGTTAAAACTAAAAATGAGGCAGGAAAAGAATGGATTTTAATCAATTGAAATCCTATATTGCTGTTGTAGAAAGTAAGAGTTTTACAAAGGCAGCAGAGGAGAATTTCTGCTCTCAGTCTACTGTCAGTAGTCACATTGCAAAGTTAGAAGAAGAACTCAAAGTAAAATTATTGGTTCGAACGACAAAGAACATTAATATCACTAAGCGGGGGGAGGAAATTTATCGCCATGCCTGTGATATTTTGCGTCTACAGGAGATGATGCTACAGGGGGTGGCCAAAGATGGAAAGAGTACGCTCTATATTGGGGCAACTTCCACGCCGACGACCTATATTTTGCCCGAACTATTTTCTCGCTATAGCAATATCAATCCAGATATTGTATTTGATGTACTGAAAAATAATAGTATGAATATTATTCAGGGTGTAGAAGATGGAATGTTTGATATTGGCATTGTTGCGGAACAAAGGGAATCAGAACAACTAGAATACACCTATTTTTGTCCTGACCGAATGCTTCTTGTTATGCCAAGAAAGGAGCATTACAAAAAGATTTGGGAGAACAATGACCTTGTGGATGGTATGCAGTCACCAATGATTGCTAGGAATACAAGTAGTGAAGGAAATATTGACATCAAGAGTATGTATGAGCAAATGGGGATTGAACACTATGATTTTAATGTGGTCACACGGGTCAATGACCAAGAGAGCATAAAGCGAATGGTAAAAAAAGGGTATGGTGTGGCAATTATGTCTTGTTGGTCCTTGTCAAAGGTAGAGAGAGAGCATGATTTTTATGTACTTAGTTTTCCAGAGGCTTTGAGTATTCGATCATTTTATTTAGTGAGGCGAAAAAATATTCGAAGAAATCCAAATATTCAATTGTTTGGGGGATTTATGAAGTTGGAAATTGCCAAAATGAGAGAGGAGATCATCAATGGATAAAAATCGCCATATCATTGTTGGTACAGCAGGCCATATTGATCATGGAAAGACGGCACTAATTAAGGCATTGACAGGTTATGATGTCGATCGCTTGGAAGAAGAAAAGAGAAGAGGCATTACGATTGAACTTGGATTTACAGAGTTTACATTGCCAGATGGCAGCAGTGTAGGTATTGTTGACACCCCAGGACACGAAAAATTTGTAAAGACAATGGTTGCTGGTGCGATGGGAATGGATATGGTCTTGGTTGTTGTCTCTGGCACAGAGGGAATCAAGGAGCAGACAAGGGAACATCTCCATATCTTGGAACTTCTCCACATTCAAAGGATTATTGTGGTGATGACAAAGATTGATATGATCTCTATAGAGCAAAGAGAACAAAGAAGAAAAGAGATCAGAGATTATTTGGCCAAGACCATTTGGAAGGATGCGGATATTGTTCTAGCCTCATCAAAGACAAGAGAGGGGATAGAGGAAGTTATCCATTGTATCGAAAAAGTGGCATTGACAGTAGAAAAAAAGCCGGAAGATGGAGAGTTTGTTCTGCCCATTGATCGTGTATTTTCTATTGCGGGATATGGAACAGTGGTTACGGGAACTCTTCTTCGAGGAGTGATTGACTGTAGTACCAAGGCGATGATTTATCCAAAGGAACGTGCGGTTAGAATACGAAATATTCAAGTTCATGGCAAGGATGTTGATAAAGCCTATGCGGGAGAAAGAGTGGCCCTTAATCTCAGTGATATGGAGAAAAAGGAGATTAAGCGAGGAAGTTTGCTGGCTAGAGCGGGGAGTATAACGCCGTCAACAATCTGCAATGCGAAGGTAAAAGTCGACAATGATGACCAAGTTTCTATAAAAAATCATTCTAAGTTGGAGCTTTTAGTTGGAACAGCACATATGGAGGCAAAGATTGTGCTGATCGATCAGAAGGAAGTGGAAAATGGAGAGAGTGCATGGGTTCAATTGCAACTGAATACCCCCATTGCTGTGCGTGCAAAGGAGAGATTTATTTTGCGCAATGAGGCAGCAAAGGTAACGGTTGCTGGGGGAATGATTGTGGATCCTAATCCGGCGAGAAAGTACAAAAAAGGCTGTGTCGATATTGATGCACTGCAGACACTAGAAATGGGAGATGCCAATGCACTGCTATATGAAAAGATTGTACAAGCTGGAGGAGATTTTTTAGAAATTACAAAGGAACAGAGCATGGTTGACTTTTCAGATCGAGTCTTTACCTTAGAAGTCAATAAAAAAATCTATGCCATTTCTAAGGCCTATTTTATGCAATACATCGATAGATTGGATACCTATTTTCAAGATTTTTATGAGAAAAATCCCTACAAGTTGGGACAAAAGCAGATGGTCATTCACCAGCAGGTATTTCGACGACTAAAAAAGGACTTATATTTGGCCTTATGCAATCGCTTGGTTGAGATGGGAAAATACAATGTAAAAGATGACATTTTATCCTTGGCAGGGCATCGCATTGTGAAAGATGAGCGCTACATAAGAATTGCCAATCAATTAGTCAATTCCATGCAGCGTGCCCAATTTGTTTTCTTAAAATTGGGAGAAATCCCAATAGATCAAGAAGATCAACCTTATCTGGCCGATGTACTTTTGTGTATGCTACAAAAACATACCATTATTCGATTGGAAAATGACTACTACACACTGGGCAGTATCTATAAAAAATTATTGGCTGTGTCGAAAGAGCAAATGGAAATCGAGGGGAAAATTAGCATTGATGTCCTGAGGGAAAAGTTTGGAATTTCGAGAAAGAACGCAAAGTTATTTTTTTGCCTGCACAGACCGAGAAAAAAAGTTACTCGCTTTGATGGGTTTGAGAGCGAAAGAACACCCTATATTCGGGCATAATATAGGAGAATTTTTAGGGCAGTGGTCATCCGCTGTCCTCTTTATTATTAAAAATTTCAATATTTATAGGGATTTACAAGTCTTTTTATTGGTAATTTATATAAGTAACTGATGTTAATTTATTGACGCAAACAAGAAAAAAACCGTAAAATAGATAGAAAGGAGAACAAAAAAATAAAGGGGGAAAGGATATGTTTACAGTTTCTAATGTGTTGCTCTTGGTGCTTGCTATTTTTGGCAATTATATTCGCCGTGGTATTTATTAAGGATTTGGTGGCCCACAAGGACAACTTTGAAAAGGACACAAGTGCTGTTGTCACAGGGATCATTGGTGTAGTAGCCAACTTCTTTGATACTTTGGGTATCGGATCTTTTGCACCGACAACAGCGGCACTTCGCTTTGCCAAGCAGTCAGAGGATCGACTAATTCCAGGAACATTAAATGTTGCGTGCACAATTCCAGTTATCTTTGAGGCATTTCTATTTATTAAGGGAGTGGAAGTCGAGCCATTAACTTTAGCAGGAATGTTAATTGCAGCAGCAGTTGGTTCCTATGTGGGGGCTGGTATTGTTTCAAAGTTGCCAACAAAGCTCATTCAGTTGGTCATGAGTGTTGCACTCTTTGTCACAGCCATTATTTTTGCATTACAGCTTGTTCATATATTTCCATCAGGAAATGATGCATCTCAAATTTATGGATTACATGGAGGAAAGTTAGTTCTTGCCATTGTTGTCAACTTTGTTTTGGGTGCGTTGATGACAGCAGGTATTGGACTCTATGCACCTTGTATGGCTTTGATTTATTTATTGGGTGTCAATCCTACAGCGGCATTTCCGATTATGATGGGTTCTTGTGCCTATCTAATGCCAGTGGCTTCTGTGCGTTTTGTCAAGGAGGGAGCATACAATAGAAAGGCGAGTCTATTTATTACCATCGGTGGAGTCATTGGTGTGGCTGTTGCCTACTATCTTGTAAAGTCTATGCCTTTGGGAATTTTAAAGATTTTGGTAACCGCAGTTGTTTTCTATACTGCAGTGACTCTATTTTTGTCATCTAGAAAGAAGTAAGGGAGGAAGCATTATGAATGTCGGAGCAAATATTAGATGTATTGATTCTCACACAATGGGAGAGGCAACAAGAATTATTGTTGGTGGCGTTCCTGTATTAAAGGGAAGCACAGTGATGGAGAAGAAGAAATATTTCTTAGAGCACTATGATTATATTCGAAAGATGGCCATGTTGGAGCCTAGAGGTCATGCGGATATGTTTGGTGCACTTCTCACTGAGCCTTGTGATCCTTCGGCAGATTATGGTGTCATCTTCTTAGATGGTGGCGGTTGCCTAAATATGTGCGGTCATGGAACCATTGGTGTGTGTACAGTATTGGTAGAGACAGGTATGGTCAAGGTGACAGAGCCGATTACAGAAATCACATTGGAAGCGCCCGCTGGACTTGTTCGTGCACAGGTAGAGGTAAAGGATGGAGAGGTCGTACAGGTTTCCTTTAAAAATGTGCCAGCATTCCTCTATAAGAAGGATGTAACCGTGGATGTTCCTGAGCTGGGAAGAAAGATTACCTGTGATATTTCTTTTGGTGGAAGCTTTTTTGCCATTGTCAAGGATGAGGAGATGGGCGTAGAGATTGATCCAAAGAATCTTGATGACATTGTGCCAAAGGCCTTGGCTCTTCGAAAGGCACTCAATGAAAATGTAGAAATCAAGCATCCATATTTGGATATCACCACCGTAGATTTGGTAGAGATCTATGGCAAGGCAAAGAGCTCAGATGCAGATTTACAAAATGTCGTTGTATTTGGTGAGAAGCAGGTTGACCGCTCACCTTGTGGAACAGGTACTTCGGCAAAGATGGCTGATCTTGTTGCTCGAGGAAATTTAAAGATTGGCGATCGCTTTGTCTATGAGAGCGTATTCCAGACAAAGTTTATTGGAGTTCCTGTAGAAAAGACAACTTGTGGAGACTTTGAGGCAATTATTCCACAGGTTACAGGAAAGGCTTATATTACAGGATTTAATGATTTGGTCCTTGACCGAAGAGATCCATTGGGACATGGATTTATCATGTAAATGAGGAAGAACAAAAGATGAAGAGGATATTTTTATTAAAGCAACACATTGGAGCACCAGATACTGCAGCTGTTGCTGTGGGCGATGAGGTAAAAGTGGGTACATTGCTTGCCTATCCAGAAAAACTTGGTGCCAATATTTTCTCTAGCGTAGAGGGAAAAGTTACAGAGGTGAGTGACAGTCAGATTGTGGTTGATGGGGAAGAAAAGGAGGAGGATTTTGTAAAGATTCAAGCGGAAAATCCCCTCGATTGTGTCAAGGCCGCAGGGATTGTTGGTATGGGAGGAGCAGGCTTTCCGACCAATGTCAAATTAAATATTGACTTAAAGGAGGCTATCTCCTTGTCAATGCAGCAGAATGTGAGCCAGTGCTTGCCCACAATATGCTTCAAATTATGCAGCAGCTAGAGAAAACTTTGCGCGGTGCAGACTACTGTGCAAAAATGGTCAATGCGAGCAAAGTGATTATTGCCATTAAGGCAAAGCATAAGGAAGAGATTGAAAAGTTAAAGGAGTTTTTACCAAAATTTCCATCATTTAGCCTTCATCTTCTGCCAGACCTCTACCCAATGGGAGAAGAAAGAGCAGTTGTGCGTGAGGCACTGGGCAAGCTTCTTCCACCAACTGCATTGCCAAGTGAGGCCGATGCAGTGGTTATCAATGTGGAGACAGTACTTCGTGTGGCTGAGGCCATTGAAGACCATCGACCAGTGATTACAAAAAATCTTACTGTAGCTGGAAAGCTAAAGGGAGAGAAAAAGGTTCATGTATTTATGGATGTTCCTATTGGAACGACGGTCGGCGAACTGATTGAAAAAGCAGGTGGAATTGACGGTGACTATGGTGAAATTGTTATGGGTGGACCATTTACAGGTCATGCAGTGTCATTGGATACTCCAATCACGAAGACAAGTGGTGGAATTATTGTAACAGAGCCATTTGAGGATCTTAATGGTGCAAAGATAGGACTTTTGCTCTGTGCTTGTGGTGGAAATGTCGAGCGAATGGAAGATTTGGCAAAAAAATACAATGCGGAGGTTGTTTCCTACCAAGCTTGTAAGCAAGCACAAGATGTCAAGGGAACACTAAAGTGTGAAATCCTGGAAATTGTCCTGGACAGGCACAGAAGTGTTTAAACTTTAAAAAAGATGGCTGTGAATACATTTTGATTGGAAATTGCAGCGATTGTACCAACACTGTTATGGGTTCAGCACCAAAACTTGGTTTAAAAGTAATCCATCAGACGGATAACATCTTTAAGACAATGGGCATGGAGCCAATGCGCTACTTGACAAAGTCAAAGAAGGTGGAGGAAGAGCCAGAAGTAAGTGCTGAGGCTCAGGTTCAACCAGAGACCAGTACTGAAGCAAAAGATTACGAGTATTTGACTGTATTGAGCGATGGTGATATTATGATTAGTATCGAGTCAGGCAGTGATATACATATTAGCATTGAGTAAAAAAGAAAGGAACAAAAGATATGTCTATTTCAGCAGAATATGCAAACAGCCACAAGGATAGTCCTGCGGTGCTTTGCTGCCGTGCAGAAAAGGGCGTGGTTTTATCAAGCCACAACCTAGAGGATCCAGAGATTTTTGATGATCTTGTTGATTCTGGATTATTAAAGTTAGACGGCGTATTAAAAATTGGTGAGGTTTTGGGTGCAACTTTATTAGAGACTTGCGACTCATTGACACCTTTGACAAAGGACTTAATTGATAAGGTTCAGTCCGTAGAGGAGGAGAAGGCACCAGAAACTGCACCAGAATCTGCACCAGAATCTGCTCCTACAACATCAGCACCAGCTGTACAGGGAGCAACAACTCAGATCAGTGGTGGAATGTTAAAGATTCATATTGGAGAAGGAAAGGGAATTGATATCCAAGTCCCAATTGGCAATGCGACAACAACAGCAACTACAGGTACAACTGGAGTTGGAGCAGCACCAGTTGCTGCAGCACAGGCTGTGGCACCAAAGGAAGAGGATGTTCTTGTTCGCTCTTTGACAAGAAAGCACTTTAACATCACTGAGGTAAAGAGAGGACCAGAGACAAAGATTGAGGGCACTGTGCTCACCATCCGTGAGGGCATTGAGGCTGAAGCTGTGGATAGCCAAGAGCTTGTGTTGGATTTAAAAATTGATGTGATTACACCAGATATGTATCACACATTTTCTAACACCATTATGGATGTTCAGCCAATTGCGACCAAGGAAGGCGACAGCGAAGTGGGATCTGGTGTGACTAGAGTTCTTGACAATGTGGTTATGGTTGTTTCTGGTACAGATGCCAATGGTGTACAAATTGGTGAGTTTGGATCTTCAGAGGGTTATCTCGATGAGAACATCATGTGGGGAAGACCAGGTGCACCAGATAAGGGCGACATCTTTATCAAGACCAATGTGACCATCAAGGAAAAGACGAATATGGAGCGTCCAGGCCCATTGGCAGCTCATACTGCAACAGATGTCATTACACAGGAGATTCGTGAGGCTTTGAAGAAGGTTGATGAGAGCTTAGTAGTCAACACAGAGACATTTGAGCAGCACAGACATCCTGGAAAGAAGAAAGTTGTTGTTGTCAAAGAGATTATGGGACAGGGTGCAATGCATGACAATCTTCTCCTTCCAGTGGAGCCAGTCGGAGTATTGGGTGCAAGCCAAATGTAGACCTTGGAAATGTTCCTGTTGTTGTTTCTCCACTAGAGATTTTGGATGGATGTATTCACGCACTCACTTGTATTGGACCTGCATCAAAAGAGATGTCTCGCCATTATTGGAGAGAGCCATTAGTAATGGAAGCATTAATGGACAAGGAAATTGATTTTTGTGGTGTTATTCTTGTTGGTAGCCCACAGATCAATGCAGAGAAGTTCTATGTTTCTAAACGTGTAGGTATGATGGCAGAGACCATTGGTGCCGATGGTGCATTTGTGACAACAGAGGGATTTGGAAATAACCACATTGATTTTGCAAGCCATATCGAGCAGATTGGTATGCGTGGTATCAAGGTTGTTGGTATGTCATTCTGTGCAAATCAGGGTGCACTCGTTGTAGGTAATAAGTATATGACAGCGATGGTTGACAACAATAAGTCTGAGACTGGAATTGAGAATGAGATTCTTGCCAATAACACACTTTGTCCAGAGGATGCAGTTCGTGCAATGTATATGTTAAAGGCTGAGATGGCTGGGGATGAAATCAAGAAGGCTGAGAAGAAGTGGAATCCAAATGTAAAGACGGCCAATGTCGAGTTGATTTCCAGTGTCACAGGAAAGCCAGTTGAGCTTGTGGAGAATGAGACTTCACTTCCAATGAGTGAGAAGTTCAAAGAAAAGTATATGAATGCGTAATGCTATGGCAAAGTATACGGACAAGATCATCTACATGGAGGGCATTATCGTTGAGGTTCACGATGGTGCAGTTGGAATTGACCTAAAGGGAAGGCTTGGATATATGAAGATTCCTATGCGTATGTTGATTACAGATTATGAAATCAAGGTTGGGCAGGAAGTTGGCTTTAATATGAGCTTTATCGAACAGCTTGGGCCTGAGGTCAATGAAAAGTATGTTAGTAATATTCGCCATACACATGGGGATAATACATAAAATTTGAGATTTAAGAAAGGATAAGATATGGATTTTACAGTAGTAAAGGGTATGCAGTCCGAGATTTCGTGCCTGTGACACCTGCGCCAGTATGGGCTCCTGTAACAAAACCGCTTAAGGATATGACGATTGCCATTGCAACAGCGGCTGGAGTTCATCACAAGGATGACAAGAGATTTAATCTTGCAGGTGATTTTTCATACAGAATTATTAAAGATACAATGCCATCAAGTGAGTTAATGGTATCTCATGGTGGATATGATAACAGTGATGTCAATAAGGATATCAACTGTATGTTCCCAATTGATCGCCTTCATGAGTTAGCAAAGGACGGTGTGATTGGAAAGGTTGCTCCTGTCCATGTTGGATTTATGGGTGGTGGCGGAAACCAGGAGAAGTTTAAGAATGAGACTGGTCCAGCGATTGCAAAGATTTTAAAGGATGAGGGTGTTGACGCCGTTATCCTCACTGCCGGCTGAGGTACCTGTCATCGTTCTGCCGTGCTTGTGCAGAGAGCTATTGAATCTGTGGGAATTCCGACAATTATTATTGCGGCGCTTCCACCAGTTGTTCGTCAGACAGGTTCTCCAAGAGCAGTTGCTCCTCTCGTTCCGATGGGTGCAAATGCAGGTGAGCCACACAATGTAGAAATGCAATACAATATCGTAAAGGATACACTTGAGCAGCTCGAGGTTATCGACCAGCCAGGAAAGATTGTTCCATTGCCATATGAGTATGTTGCAAAGGTTTAAAATTGTAAGATAATAAAAAGTCCCAACCTTGCCGGAATGAACCGGCCGGGTTGGGGCCTTTTTATTGTATGAAATTATTTTACCCAAACGCCTGAAGCATCAACTTTGTAGCCATCAGGAGTTGTTGTGTTGACAAGCATATTTCCGTTGTCCTTGTCAAAGAAGTACCACTTGCCATCGATCTCTCTCCAGCCTCTTGCCATGTCACCATTACTTGGCTTTAAGTAGAACCACTGACCAAATTTATTTTGATACCAGCCCTTCTTCATTACGCCATCAGCCTGGAAGTAGTACCAGAGATTGTGAACAAGCTTCCAGCCATTCTGTACAGCTGTTCCGTTGTCATCTTTGTACCACCAATCAGCACCGATCTGATTCCAACCATTGTGACCAGCTGCAACATTGATTGCAGAGTTGAGGACATTGCCAGTCGCATTGTTGTTGCTGTGGTTATTGTTGTTTTGTGTGATACCAGGACCAGCATTATTTGGAGCAGTATTTCCGCCCTTCTTTAATCCAATACCAGGTCCCTTAGCAGGGTCAGCAGCGGAATCTGTCTTTAGATTTCCAGGAGCATTGGCACCAGCATTGTTGTTATTGTTGCCATTGTTGTTGCCATTAGTACCATTGTTTGTCATTGGCTTCTTATCTTTGTAGGTCTTTAAAGTATCAGCATCGACATCAAGGAGATCTGACTCAGCAGTTGTATCGGATTGCTTTCCCTTAGTTGAGTATACCTTAAACTTATAAGAACCCTTGCCCTTTTCTACAATGGCCTTGGTAAAGTCATAGTGTGTGGAGCTGGTGGTAATCCAGTTGCCGATAGCCCTCTCACCTCTGTAGAGTCTTACCTTGTAAGTTGTCTTGTCATTTGGCTCGTCCCAGGTAGCAAGTGCTCTCTCAGAGTCATCCCAGCTTGCAGAACCGATGGTGTAATCTTTGTCGTCATCCTTCTTTGAAGATGTCTTTGCAAAAGATGTCAAAGGTGTTGAAACAATGAATGATGATGAAAGCATGCACATAGAAAGACCAAGTGCCATATACTTCTTTAAACTTCTCATAACTATATCCTCCATTTGTAAATAATATCTAACATCTTCTAGTGTACATTGAAAAGTAACATTTGTAAACTTACAATTCTATTGCAATTGGTAACGAAAATATAAACTCTGTGCCAGATCCTTCGGTACTGACGACATCGATGCTACTTTCATGAGCCTGTAAAATCTCTTTGACAATGGAAAGCCCCAGACCACTGCCCTTTTTGTCCTTCCCCCTAGAGGCATCAGATTTATAAAAGCGATCAAAGATTTTTTTTAAATCTTTTTTTGGGACACCGACACCATTGTCCTTGATGGAGACAAAAATGCGGTCATGACGCTGGAAGGAAGAAATAAAAATTGTAGAATTCTCATTGGAAAACTTAATAGCATTGTCAATTAAGTTGTAGAGAACTTGCTGTATTTTACTAAAATCAGCATAAACTTCCAAACTTGCACCGGAGAAAGTTAGATCAAAAATAATCTTTTTGGTTTTGCATTGCATTTCAAAACTGGCTGCAACATCCTTAATCATTTGATTGATATTAAAGTTAATGCGGTTTAACCTTACCTTAGAATCAAGAGAACTTAGGGTTAAAATTCCACCAGTCAACTTCGTTAGACGCTCGGTTTCATTGAGTACACGCTGTAAAAATTTGGGATATTGATCGGGTTTAATGATGCCGTCTAACATTGCTTCTAGGTATCCTTTGATGGAAGTGAGGGGGGAGCGAAAATCGTGAGAGACATTCGCAATAAAGGTTCGTTGATATTCTTCTGAGGCACCGAGTTCATTGGACATATTGTTGAGACTTTTGGCCAGATAGCCCATTTCGTCGTGAGTATTTAGATGAACTTCATATTCCAAATTTCCAGCAGCATACTGTCTAGCTGCTTCGGTGATGGTCTTTAGTGGGCGGTATACGCTCCAATGAAAGACAATTAATATGGCCAAGGAAAGGATAAACACAATAAAAATGTAATATACACAATATTTAAAATTTGGTCTCGGCTTTCTAGCACCTTGTCAATGGGCAGGTGAATGACCACATAGCCATAGGTGCTATAGTTTCCTGTGATGGGAGCAGACACACTGAGAACGAGATAGGGAAATGAACCAAAGTAATTTCCTGTGCTGTAGGATTTATTTCCTGTGGCAGTCGGATCAAAGTCCTTGATGATATCCCCATTTCGTTCGTCCTTTGAGTCAACAACAATTTTTCCATTCTTATCCATCACCCAAATTTGTGCCCCAAGAAAAGTGGACACAGCTTCAAGTTGAGGGTAGGCCTCATCGAGTTTTAAGTTGCCGACATTATAAAGTGTCGAATAGGAGGTGGCAATTAAGTTGGCCTCATCATAGAGTGTAGAACTTCTCGACTCAATCAAGTAACTGTAGGTGAGTCGAGAAGAAAGAGTGGCGATGGCAATAAAGGCCGTGACACCAAAGATCAGATAGCCAAGCAGAAATTTTAGATAGAGCGAGTGCTGTTTCATCTTCGCACCTCAAATTTATAGCCAATTCCCCAGACAGTCGAAATAGACCAATGTTGATTGTCCTTAATTTTTTCGCGCAATCTCTTGATGTGAACATCCACAGTTCGGGTATCTCCAATGTATTCATATCCCCAAATGTGGTCAAGGAGCTGTTCTCTAGTAAAGACATGATTTGGGCTGGAAGCAAGAAAATACAAAAGTTCAAGCTCTTTTGGTGGCATATCAATATTTGTCCTTTATAGACCACAGCGTAATTGGTCATATTGACGAGTAGATCGGGATATTCGACATAATCACCATGTTGTTCTTGAGGTTTTGGTGTCTGTACACGGCGAAAGAGTGCCTTTACTCTGGCCATCAATTCCTTAGTGTCAAATGGTTTGACCAGATAGTCATCCGCACCCAGTTCAAGCCCAAGTACTCGGTCAAAGACCTCTCCCTTGGCTGAGAGCATAAGAATTGGGACTTGAGAGGTCTTTCGAATTTCACGACAGACCTGATATCCATCGATGCCAGGAAGCATTAAATCGAGAATCACAATATCGGGCTTAAATTCTGCAAATAACTTGAGTGCAGATTCTCCATCCAGTGCACTTTTTGTCTGAAATTGTTCTTTCTCGAGATAGAGAGAGACAAGGTCAGAGATGTAATCGTCATCATCAACAATGAGGACTTTGGGTTTACTGTTCATAGATCTCCTTTCATTTTATTTAAATGTTACAATGGTGATAGCTGTTCCGCCATCATCGTATTCAGCGAGGTGGTAGCTCTTTACAAAGCTTTGACGCTTTAAGTAGGCGTGGATACCCTTTTGAAGTGCCCCAGTTCCTCGCCCGTGGATGATGCGAACATAGTCGAGGTGGGCAAGAAGGGCATCGTCTAGATATTTGTCTAGGATGGCACATGCCTCATCCACATTTTTGCCGATGACATTGATTTCTGGGGAAATATGTGCGGCCTTCATCATGGATGAACTGCGTCTTGGCATCTTTGGGGAGAGTACAGGCTCTTTTTCCTGAACAAGTTCGACATCTTTGATATTGACTTGACTTCTTAAGATACCCATTTGAACAAAGAAATTGCCCTTGTCATTTGGCAGAGTGGAAACTGTACCATTTAAATTCATACTAAAGACATGGACAGTATCTCCAATTTGCAATTTTTCAGGTTTTTTATCCGCAGATTTCTTTGGTTTTTTCTTCTTTTCCATTTTTTCCACACTCTTTAGGGAATTGCGAAGAGTATCTCTTTCCTTTTCAAGTGCTTTGCCAAGCCCTGCACCAGAAGCAATTTTATTGATATTTTTAATTGTGCTGTCTGCAGTTTCCTTGGCCTTTGAAAGAATAGCTTCAGCTTCTTCTTTGGCGGCATTGATGATTTTTTCTTTTCGTTCATCTAGTTTTTCGTCCTGAAGAGTGTAGTGGCGCTTGAGGCTTTCAATTTCCTTCTTGTAGCGCTCAATTTCTAGCCGTTCTTTTTCCATAGTAATGCGGTCTTGCTCTAATTTTACCAATAAATCTTCAAAACTTTGCTCGTCTGTGCAATATGTGTTTTTGCCTCGTCAATGATATATTCGGGAAGTCCCAATTTCTTTGAGATGGCAAAGGCATTGGATTTTCCTGGAATACCAATGAGGATGCGATAGGTTGGCTGTAAGGTTTCAACATTAAACTCACAGCTGGCATTTTCTACACCAGGTGTGGACAGGGCAAAGACTTTTAATTCGCTGTAATGCGTGGTTGCCATTGTTCTCGCCTTCATTCGATGGAGGAAGGAGAGAATGGAGATGGCCAGTGCAGCTCCCTCTGTCGGGTCAGTTCCCGCTCCCAACTCGTCAAATAGGCAGAGAGATTGGCTATCGGCCTGATCTAGTATCTCCACGATTCGCTTCATATGTCCAGAGAAGGTGGATAGGGACTGTTCGATGCTTTGTTCATCTCCAATGTCAGCAAAGACATCCGAAAAGACGGCAAGTTCACTTCCCTCAAAGGCAGGGATATGAAGTCCAGCTTGCCCCATCAAGGTAAATAGACCGACAGTCTTTAGAGAAACCGTCTTTCCACCTGTATTTGGCCCTGTGACAATGAGAAGGTCATAGTCTTTTCCAAGCGAAACCGTGATAGGAACCACCGTATTTTTATCTAAAAGAGGGTGACGGCCGTCCTTAATGTGAATCCATCCCATTTGATTGAAAATAGGTTCACTAGCTGTCATTGATTTGGACAAATTGGCCTTGGCATAGACAAAGTCGAGGTGGGTGAGCGTCTCTTGATTGATTCTTAGATTTTCCACAAATGGGGCGGTCTGTTCACTCAAACTCTTTAAAATCGCCTCAATTTCTTTTTTCTCCTGAATTTCAAGTTCTCGAAGTTCATTGTTCATTCGAATGACGGCCATTGGTTCAATGAATACAGTAGATCCTGTGGAACTTTGGTCGTGGACAACGCCAGGAACTTTATTTTTAAATTCACTTTTTACAGGGAGACAGTAACTTCCATCTCTCATGGCAATGACGGAGTCCATTAAATAGTCTCGGTGGGCATTGAGAATGGAATTTAATTCATTGTGCATGCGTGATAGAATCCCCTTTTGCTGTCTTCTCACCTTAGAAAGACCTGGGGAGGCTTCGTCGGCAATCGTCTCTTCCCCGATAATGCATCGAGAAATCTCCTTAGAAAGTGCAGGAATTGGGTCAAGAATGCGGAAATATTCCTCAAGGGAATCAAGATCATCTTCTTCCTCGTGCACGCCATAATCTCTGGCGTGAGCAGTATTTCGTAGGAGTGAACCGATGCGAAGAAGTTCTAAAATACTCAGTGATGAGCCAACTTCTAGGCGTTTAAGGCCTCGCCGATGTTTTTTACATTGCCAAAACTAATTCCTCCCCTCGTTCGAATGCGAGAGACGGCATCGGTAGTTTCTTTTTGGGCGTGAATGATGTCCTCAAATTGATCGAGTGGAAGAAGTTCTTGGCACAGTTTTCTTCCAGGATCAGAGGTTGCATGGGCAACCAAAAGTTGAATAATTTTTGGGTATTCCAATATTTTTAATGACTTTTTATTCATAATTTTTCCTCTATATAAAAGTAGTATTCTCATAGAGTATACAAAAGCTTGCACAAGTGTGCAATACAAAGTATAATTCAGTTACAATAAAGTTTTGTACTTAAAAGTGAGGGAATAGATGCCTGATAGTAGAGAGAAGAAAGATTTTATCAAGGAAAAGGTCATTGAGCCGGAGAAAGATAAAAAACAAATTCTACGGCAAATAGGAAAGCGTGTATTGGGATTTAGTATCTGTGGTTTTGTATTTGGAATTTGTGCAGTTTTGGCAGCACTTCTGCTATCGCCCTTGTTGCACCACGCCTATCCAAAGCAGACACAGGAAGTAGTAAAGATTCCAAAAGACGCTCCCGATGTACAAGAGGGAGATGAGACAACTTCAGCGAAGGAGACAAGTGAACCGGTAGCTGATATTGTACAATCCGCCATTCAACAATACCGCTACTCGGCGGAGGACTTTGCAAATATGATTTCTAGTTTAAGTGAGATTGGCAGTGATCTTGATAAGACCATTGTCTCTATTCAGTCAGTCAAAAATGAGAAGGAGTGGTTTGACAACACAGTGCCAACGACAGGGGTTTGCTCTGGGATTGTCATTGCCAGCACAGACAGTGAGTATGTCATCCTTGCCCCGATAAAGGCGACAGGAGGAGCAGACTCTATTGAAGTCACCTTTGACAATGGGGTAGTGAGCGCGGCGACAGTAAAGGGTGTGGACAAAATTACAGGTCTTAGCATTGTTTCTGTGGAAAAGAGCAATCTTGAAGAACGCACATTGCAATCAGTGGGTGCAATTTCACTTGGCAATTCCAATGAGGTGCGAAGAGGGCAGGTGATTATGAGTATTGGAAGCCCAATGGGAATGGTACATTCCACAAGCTATGGTATTGTTTCCTATGTCGCAAGAAATATGAGTGTGGTGGATGGAACAGCAAGATTTATCTACACAGATGCAAAACTAGATTCCGACAGTGGCACTTTTATTGTCAATGTCAAGGGAGAACTTGTCGGATTTGCAGTAAAGACAAGTGAAAAGGAAAGTAACGACAGCAGGCGTTTTGTGGTCTATGGCATTTCGGATTTTAAAAATATTTTAGAGCGGATGAGCAATGCAAAGACCAGTCCCTATATTGGCATTCAGGGAGCGGAAATTCCATTAAATATGCGAGAGGCGGGAACACCGGCAGGCATTTATGTGACCAGTTGTGCGAATGATTCACCAGCTTATGTAGCTGGAATACAGGTGGGCGATATTGTTACAGATGTGGGAAGAATTTCGGTCAAAAATATAGGTGAGTACAAGAAGGCACTGGAGGGCCTAAATGTTGGAGAAAGCATTTCTGTTAAGGTAAGACGCAGTAGTGTGGGAAAGTACAAAGAAGTTGTATTTACAGTCAATGTGGGTGCAAGATAGGTAGGTTAAGAGAGGAAAAAAATGAAATATATTTCGACATTTAGAGAAGGTATGCACATATCAGAGATATACCTTTGCAAGAGTAAACAAATTCAATTGACAAAGGCAGGTAAGGAGTATGGAAGCCTTTATTGCAGGATCGCACAGGAACTGTGGATGCCAAGATTTGGGATTTGGGCTCACCAGGAATTGGGGACTTTGAGGCACTAGATTACATTGCCATCGAGGCCGATGTCACCATTTTTAATAATAATTATCAGCTCAATGTGAGGCGAGTGAGAAAGGCAAGGGAAACGGAATATCTTCCATCCGACTATTTGCCAGTGAGCGAAAAGGACATCAACCAGATGTACAATGAATTGGTACAGGAGTTGGATACAGTGAAGAATCCATATCTCCATGAATTGTTGATATCACTATTTGTTCGAGATCAAGAATTTGTTCGAAAGTTTTGTTTTTCCTCTGCAGCAAAGAGTGTACACCATGGATTTGTTGGAGGACTTTTAGAGCACACACTGAGTATCACAAAACTATGTGAATACTATTGCATTGCCTATCCATTTTTAAATCATGATTTATTGATTACTGCGGCACTCTGTCATGATATTGGAAAGACCATAGAGTTATCTGCATTCCCAGAAAATGACTACACAGATGATGGTCAATTGCTCGGACATATTATGATCGGTGTAGAGATGATTAATGACAAGGCAAGAGCCATTGAAAACTTCCCAAGGAAGGTGCTCTTGCAATTAAATCATTGTATTCTTGCCCATCACGGGGAATTAGAGTATGGCTCACCAAAAAAGCCAGCCCTTGTGGAGGCCATGGCTTTAAATCTTGCAGACAACACCGATGCAAAATTAGAGACAATGAAGGAAATTTTTGCCTCTGGAGATATAAATGCACAATGGATGGGATATAATCGCCTGCTGGAAACCAATATTATGAGAACAGATATAGAATAGAAGATGCTAAGAGGTTGAGATAGAGGAAGAGGAAATGAACAAAAAAGGCGATGTCATTGAAGTAGATATCACTGATTTTAGCACAGACGGAGAAGGTATCGGAAAGACCGATGCTTTTACATGGTTTATTAAGGATAGTGTCATTGGGGACAGAGTGCGTGCAGTGGTGATGAAGACCAAGAAAAGTTATGGGTATGCGAGAGTAGTAGAAATTCTCAAGGAGAGCAAGGATCGAGTTGAGCTTCGCTGTCCAGTGGCTAGACCATGTGGTGGCTGTGCACTGCAGAGTGTATCTTATCGTGCACAACTTGTATTTAAGCAAAATAAAGTCATCAATAACTTGATACGACTTGGCGGCTTTTCTAGAGAAGCCTTGGAAGAGGTAGAAATTGCTCCCATTATTGGAATGAAAGAGCCATGGCACTACAGAAATAAGGCACAGTATCCCATTGGCACAGATCGAGAGGGAAATCTAATTGCTGGATTTTATGCGGGTAGAACACATAGTATTATTCCTTGGACAAATTGTTTGCTCGGTCAAAAAAAGAATCAAATAATCCTAGAAACGATCCTAGACTTTATGCGAGAACATCATATTTCTTCTTATGATGAGACCACGAGCAAGGGTCTTGTTCGCCATGTCTTAATTCGAGAAGGAAAAGATCAAGGGCAGGATCAAGTGATGGTTTGCATCATTATCAATGGCAAATCTCTTCCAAAGAGTAATATTCTAATAGAGAGATTAAAGTCCATAGAGGGCATGACCAGCATCAGCCTCAATATCAATACACAAAATACAAATGTCATTATGGGAAGAGAAATCCTTCAACTCTTTGGCCCACTAACCATCACAGATTCTATCGGAGATATTGCCTTTGAAATCTCACCATTGTCATTTATCAAGTGAATCCCCTGCAGACCAAGGTCTTGTATGACAAGGCCCTAGAGTTTGCGAATCTCACAGGCAAGGAGACCGTTTGGGACCTATATTGTGGGATAGGTACAATTTCTCTTTTTCTGGCAAGAAAGGCAAAACAAGTCTATGGAGTGGAAATTGTAGAGGCCGCTATCTTGGATGCTAAAAACAACGCGAAGAAAAACCATATCACCAATGCTGACTTTTTTGTGGGCAAGGCAGAAGAAGTGCTTCCTGCAATGTATCAAAATGCCCTAAAGAATGGAAATCATCAGCAGTCGCATCCCGATGTCATCGTCGTTGATCCACCGAGAAAAGGCTGTGATCGTGCCTGCCTAGAGACCATGGTAGCCATGCAGCCAGAGCGAATGGTCTATGTCAGCTGTGACAGTGCCACCCTAGCCAGAGATTTAAAGTATTTAACAGCAAATGGCTATCAACTAAAAAAGGTACAGGCCGTCGACCAGTTTCCGCATACTAGTCATGTGGAGACGGTAGCGTTGCTTTCCCAAACTTGATTCTAAGAAATATATTAGTGTAGAACTATCGATGGATGATATGGATTTAACAAGTGTTGAAAGTAAAGCAACATATAAATAAATTCAAAACTATGTTTTGGAAAAGTTTGGGTTTAAAGTATCTACTCTGTACATTGCACAAGTTAAGAAAGCATGGTTTAGATGTTAGTGAACACTATAATATTTCAAAAAATGAGAATCAGAAAATACCACAGTGTCCAATTGAAAAGGAAGAAGCTATTTTGGATGCGTTGAAGCATTTTAAGATGTTGTAATATTAAAACAATAGGGGGGATTATAGACAGTGGCTAATATTGAAAGTATTAAACAAAAAATACTACAACTGGATGCAGGTTCGTTTCAAAATCTTTGTGATTCTTATTTATATAAAACGGGCTATCCGAGTATAGTATCTCTTGGTGGAGAAGCAGGTACACGAAAGACCACTTTAGGTACACCTGATACATATTTTATTGCATCAAATGAAAAGTATGTTTTTGTTGAATACACAACTCAAAGGACAAACTTATTTGCAAAAATTAGGGATGACCTTGAAAAATGTCTTGATACAGCAAAGACAGGTGTTCCATATGACAAAATCTCTGAAATTATTTATTGTCATACTTCATCAAACCTTACACCCTTTCAAGATAGTGAAGTAAAAAAACTGTGTGAAGATGTTGGAGTTAAGCTTGTAATTATTGGAATTGATAAACTTGCAGAAGATATATATCTTTTCCATCATAATCTTTCACGTGATTTTTTGGGAATATCAATAAGTACAGATCAAATTCAATCATATGATGAATTTATTAATAGTTACAATGCAAACAGAATGGCTGCTCCAATTGACACTAAATTTCTATTCAGAGAAAAAGAATTTCAAGATATCATCAATGCTTATCTTAAAGTGGATGTTGTTATACTTAGTGGTTCATCAGGTACGGGGAAAACACGTTTAGCTTTGCATTATGTAAAAAATCATGCAGATGCTAAGAATGAAAAGACTTACTGTATTCATAGTAATGCATTACCAATATACGAGGATTTAAAACTTTTTTTAGATAAACCAGGAGATTATTTTCTTTTTATTGATGATGCCAATCAATTGTCAGGACTGCAGCATATTATCCGATACGTTAATATGAAACCAGAGGCATATAATGTAAAAATACTTATTACAGTAAGGGATTATGCACTTCAAAAAGTGATAAACGATGTTCGAGCAATCACTTCTTATGAAATTGTGAATGTAAATGTATTTTCAGAGAATGAGATTAAGGAATTACTTGAAACTTCATTGGGCATTTTGAATTCAGACTATCAAGAACGAATTATAAGAATTGCAGAAGGAAATGCTCGTATTGCTATACTTGCTGGGAAAGTAGCATGCAGTTCAAATCGTTTGGAGTCTATTGATGATGTGTCACAATTATATGAAGATTATTATGGTTCTAATTTAGAAAATAATCAATTTTTTATAGACAAAAATCTGTGTATAACTTCTGGTATAATTGCTTTTTCTTGAAGCAATTCATTTAGATTATATTGATGCACTTTTACCAATTTTACAGGAAAAAAAGGGTTAAATCGAGATAGTTTCATTGAAAAATATCCGTATGCTTCACGAGCAGGGAGATTGTCGATATTTGTAATGATAAAGCTGTTCGTTTTTTTCTGATCAATGTTTGTCTAATTATTTGCTAAAATATATTTTCTTTGACAAAAAAATTACTTAGTTTGTCGAAAATGATTAAAAGCTTGCTTTTTCAAGTTACACAGAGAGAACTGTATCTTCTGTTAATACGTTACTTAATATTTTTTTAAAAAAATAAGGCACTTTTTAAATTTTTGCTGAGAAAGAAATAAAGTTATTATGGGATGAATTATCAACAGAAAAATCGCCAATCTTCTTTGAATTTGTAAAAGTCTTTTTTCGCATTAATCCTACGGAAACACTTTTGCTTTTTGCAAAAATGAAATTGAATCTGAAGAAAGAGTGATTTGTGAATGTATCGATATAGATACTGAAAAAAAGAAAAAAATTATCAACATGTGGAAAAATGATATCATTAAAATTCTTGGTGGATTTGCAGATATGACTGATTTGCCAACCGCTTGTGATTTGTTTTTTCAATATTATCTAAAGCGACCAGATTTATTTATGGAATTTTACCATGCAGTTAATATATATTTTGGTATTCAGAGGGCTTCTTTTTCGTAATAGTTTTTTTATACTCAAATAACTTTTTTTGAAAAAAATAATAGAATATTCAAATGATTGGAAACAAGAATTTATTGTAATAATTTTTTTGCAGATAGCAGAAGAATTTCTGAAGTTAAATTTTTTTCTCCAGCGGAGGAAGGACAAAAAGAATGCAATAACCATATATCAGATTCCACTAACTATATCTAAAGGTGTTGAAAAAAATATCGTGAGTTCATTTGGGAATCGTTAACTTCTTTGAGTAAAATTGAAAAGTATAGAGAAAAAGTTAGGGAAATTCTTAGTTCTTATGGTGGCATTATTGACGATATAAGCATTCCTATTTTACAATTTGATTTAAAATATATTGAATTAATTTTGAAGTTAAATTTTCCACCAGATAAATTGGCAAATTGCCTTTTAGCAGACAAAATAGTGCAAGTTTTTAGCAGAATGAATTATTCTTGTGAATCCTTGTTTTCTGAATATTTTGAAGGAGAGGGCTTTCAATTATATTGTCTTCTTAAAGGATCAGATTATAAAGAAACTGGTTATGAAGAAAATAGAAAACAAAAGCAGCAATCAATTAATCATTACACTTTGAATTGTGATTTACAGATATTTAAGAAGTTAATTGATGTTTGCAACGGTATTTCTGAGCTAGATAACCATTCATATTGGGAGGTCGGTGAAGGATTAGGCATTGCCTTTGATGCTATTTCCGATAAAGCAGATTGGTATGTTGATGCAATTAAATATTATATCAAAAACGATACACCAAACAATTTACATCCATACCATCTAGTAGACAATTTATTTTCATTATTATCCGATTCAGAAGTGTATGAAATTATTATTAGTGAAGAATATAGTCAGAAAAATGCTTGGACATATGCATATTATCATGAATTACCGCCGGGATTAATTACAGAAAAACATTTACAAGGGCTTTATGATTTTTTGAAAGATACTTCTGACAGATATATTACCTCATCATCAATGCGTGATGTAGATTTTCTGGATAAGTATAATGCAATAGATGAATTAGCATTAATAGAAGGTTGCAAAATTATTTTGGATAAACAAGAGTATTCCTCTTTTATCGTGGATATTTATTTTGGCTTGTTATTTAATTATCATCATAATACACCAAGGGAAGTGATTCAAAAATTTAATTGCAATTTAGAATTGCTTGAAGAAATATACTATGCTATGTTGTCATATGATAAACATCATGATTATGACGGACAATTTTTTTGAAGGAAATATATTCGGTTAGACCTTCTATACTGGACAAGTATATAGATTATTTAATAAATAGTGACTCCTTTAGCGACCATCAAGAAAAACATTGTTGTTTTTTTGATTTGGACGATTTTGTAGAAATATATAATAAAATCTTTGAGCAGTTGATAAGAAACCGTCAATATTCTAGGTTGTCAGTACCGTTTTTTTTAGAATCTTTATTATTGCCAAAGCAAAATGAGAAAAAGCTGTTAGAAAGACAAGATATGTGGATTCGACAATGTATTCAACGATTCTTCAATGATGAAGCAAAAACGTATTGCCTATTTTCAGTTGTGTCAAAATTAGAGTTCAAAAGAAAAAAAGAGTATATATTGCTCTTTCTTAAGAATAATCCGTTGTTCGAAGACTTTGAAAAAATACCATTAACACCTACTTCTTGTAGCTGGTCAGGTAGCGCAGTACCTATGTATTCAGCTTGGATTGAATTTCTCGAATCATTGTTACCAAATTTTATAGGTTTAAAGTGGATAAAACATAAAAACTATATTGAAACAAATTGATGATTTACAAAAACAAATCGAAGTGGAGCAGATAGACGAGATTTTAAGGGGATGATTTATAAATACAAAAAGACTGTATAAATATATAAGTAAAACTATCTGTGAATTGACATTTCATGATGGTTTATAAGACTGGTTTGGACAATGGTGAGCATGTCGAGACTGTTGTGTTACTACAAAAGGTGAATTAGTAGAAGTCCTTGAATTTACGCACTTTTATGAGCATTTCACGTTCGAAAAGACCGATTGGTCAGACCGTGGAAAGCGATTTAAAAAGTACATTCGGGTGATTGTAGCCGTTGAACTGGTGACAGTAGGTGCAAAAGATAAGCCTACATCGTGACAGTGGGTGCAAAGTCTGGAACTGTTAGATAAAACAAAATAAGAATCGTCGGAAGACGCTTAACTTACAGCATTTCCTGTGAGTTAGGCGTCTTTTTTATTTCTACAAAATCAAAAGAAAGGAGCTTCCTGTATAGTTTAAATGTTGGACGTTGAAAATTGAAGATACCTCAGAGTAAAATAAGACTACTGACTGGCAGGTTGGTAAATCTTATCAAACAGAGAGGTATCTACAATGAAGTCTAACACACAAAATGCAAAAATTAAAGCAATTACAGAAACTACTTTGGTACTTGGAATCGATGTCGGAAGTGAAACGCATTATGCAAGAGCTTTTGATTACCGAGGAATCGAGTATTCTAAGAAACCATTCAAGTTTAGTAATGATGAGGCCGGATTCGTGACATTTAAGGCATGGATTCTGGACATCAAAGAAAAGCATGGTAAGGACAAGGTGGTTCCCGGAATGGAGCCTACCGGCCACTACTGGTTCAATCTTGGTAAGTTCCTTCAGGACAACGAGATGAAGCCGGTTCTTGTGAATCCTCATCATGTAAAGAAATCAAAAGAACTCGACGATAACAATCCGACAAAGAACGATCGTAAGGATCCGAAAGTCATAGCAGGACTAGTTAGAGAGGGACGTTATATGATCCCATATCTGCCGGAGGGTGTTTATGCAGATCTTAGAACTGCATCTAACATGAGATTTCAGCTACAAGCGGAGCTTACAAGAATTCAGAATAGGATCAGTCGTTGGTTCAATATATATTTTCCTGAATACAAAACGGTGTACGGGCAGCCGGATGCTAAAAGCGGAATGCTGATTCTTAAGGTAGCGCCACTTCCGGAAGATATCATGACGTTGGGTATCGATGGGGTGAACCAAATCTGGCGAGATGCGAAGGTGAGAGCAGTTGGGAAAGCGAGGGCAAAGACCCTGATAGAAGCTGCTGAGCACAGTGTTGGAAGCAAAGAAGGTGAAATATCCGCAAGGATGGAAATCCGTATGCTGCTGGAGGATTATGAGTCCAGAAATACTCGTCTTCAGGAAGTAGTAGCTCTGATTGAAGAGCTGGTAAAAAAGATTCCAATGGCTGAAAAGCTGTTGGAAATTAAGGGAGTAGGAATCAAGACGGTGTCGGGATTCCTGGCTGAAGTAGGTGATATAAGCCGCTTCAATAACCCAAAAGAACTGCAGAAACTTGCAGGTTTAGCATTGGTTGAGAATAGTTCAGGTAAACATAAGGGTGAGACAACAATAAGCAGACGAGGTCGAAAGAGACTAAGATATCTGCTCTTCGAGGTTGCAATGTCCCTTGTGTCAAAGAATCCGGAATTCAGGGAACTCCACTCATACTATACAAACAGAAAGCTGAATCCCTTAAAGAAGATGCAGTCGTTGATGGCTGTAGCGGCAAAGCTGCTCCGTGTCTTCTTTACAATGTTGACCAAGGGCGTGGACTATGATCCCAAAAAGCTGGTTGGTGATATAAAGAGACTGGCAGTATATCTGCAGGTAGCATAAGCATACAATGTAATCAATACGGCGGCCGTCCTATGGGCGGTCACTAAACAAAGCAGAATGTAGCAGATAACGTCCACTGATCACAGTGCTGGTACAGGAAGCGAGTCAGTAATCAACAATACAAAGAATGAGCCGGTAGTCGGTAGGAATTGTAACCATGGGGCATGACCCCGTAAAGGAGCATAGCTGACACCCTGGTTATGGGCAGGCAGGACGAAGGAAGTTAGGACCTCTGGAGACAGAGATGATCCTGGTGGATATAGGAGGTTAGCTGCCATAGAGGGATGGGTATACACAAGGCCAGTAAAGCGAAAATCAATGACGTTTTATTTCGTGTACCCTTTTACCGCTATTTCAGTACCCGATACACCGAAATGTTCATAACTCTGGCTTATTTACTGAGACAGACAAGGTCAAAAAACCTTGAATTTTCAACAAAAAACACTTGATTATATGAGGAGGTACGCCAATGGGTTTTGATTATTTCTACGGAAGAGAAACAGAACAGTTCGCATTCTATCAGATTCCTAAGGTCCTGATTTCAGATGATAGATTTGCTGATATCACAATGGATTCGAAGTTCTTATATTCACTCTTATTAGATAGATCTGCCTTGTCTGCTAAAAATGGCTGGCTAGATGAAGAAGGCAGGGTCTATATCTACTACACACTTGAGCAGATTATGGCTGATATGCATTGTGCAAATCAGAAGGCTACAAAGTTGCTCAAGGAGTTAGAGACAAAAGCCGGCCTTATAGAACGTCAGAAGCAGGGCCAGGGAAAGCCTACAAGAATCTATGTGAAAGACTTTGCAACAGGACTACATGGAGATGGAAGTCGAAAGGGCCAGGTTCGGACTCATGAAAATCATGATTCTGAGACTCATGAAAATCGTGAGTCTAGAGATGTGAAAATCATATGTCCGGACTCATGGAAATCATTTACTAATAATACTAATACTAACCAAACTGATTTTATTCAGACTGATCTAATCAATCTATCGGCGGAATCAGCAAATCCGGGAATTAAGGTGGTAAGGATGGAAGATCCGATACGAATCAGAAAACAGTATGAGGAGTATCTTAGGGAGAAGCTTAGCATAGATATTCTCCTACAAAACAATCCTTATGAAGCTGGAAGAATAAATGAAATCTTTGATCTCATGGTAGATGTTCTCTGCAGCAAGGCAAAGACAATTCGGATATCAGGAGATGACAAACCAGCAGATGTGGTAAAGGCGCAGTTTATGAAATTGATTCGGGTCATATGGAATACATATTGGATTGCTTCAAGAATCAAATTTCAGATATCAGGAATGTGAAACAGTATTTACTTGCCACTATATATAATGCGCCACTAACAATCGATCATTATTACACGGCTAGGGTCAGCTATGATATGGCACATTGGAAGGAGACAGTATGAAAAAACAGGGAACGATAATCGCTGTGGTTAATCAGAAAGGCGGCACAGCTAAAACAACAACTGTAGAAAACTTAGGAATAGGATTATTAAGGCATAACAAAAGAGTATTGCTTATAGACACAGATCCCCAAGCATCTCTTATGATCAGCCTGGGGTATCCGAGACCTGATGACCTGGAGCTGACACTCTCAGATCTTCTGAATGGAACAATTAGTGAGACTCCAGTTGCATTGGAAGAAGTCTTGCTCCATCAGCAGGAAGGTATTGATTTGATTCCTTCGAATATTTCACTAGCAGGTTTAGAGGTATTCCTGGTGAATACGATGAATAGAGAACGCATTCTTAAGCAGTTTTTGGAGCCCTTAAGAGAGCGATATGACTATATCATTCTGGATTGTATGCCTAGTTTAGGGATGCTTACTGTAAATGCTTTAGCAGCTGCTGATGCAACTCTGGTTCCTGTACAAGCCAATTACTTATCGGCCAAAGGTTTGGAGCAATTGCTTTCTACAATCAATCAGGTTAAGCGTCAGATCAACCCCAAGCTGTGCATTGAAGGAATTCTCATCACTATGGTAGATGCTAGAACGAATTATGCCAAGGATATCAGCAACTTAATTCGAGATACCTACTGTGACAAGATAAATGTCTTTAAAACTGAAATTCCTAGGTCAATTAGAGCAGCAGAAACAAGTGCTGAGGGTAAGAGTATATTTGCTTATGATCCATTAGGGAAGGTTGCAGAAGCGTATGAGTCATTAACACAGGAGGTACTGAATTATGACGAGAAGAGGAACTAATATTAGCTTAAAGAGCTATGACGATATTTTTACTACAGAGAAAGATAGATAGGAAACCGGAGAGCATGTGGTGATGATACCAATCAATCAGATACATGAGTTCAAGAACCATCCATTTAAGGTTTTAGATGATGAAGATATGAGAAAGACCGTAGATAGTATAAGAGAATATGGTGTACTTGTTCCGGTTATTATCCGTCCAGATGGAGATGGCGAATACGAGATGATATCTGGCCATAGAAGAAGATATGCATCAAGGCTAGCTGGAAAGGAAGAAATTCCGGCTATAGTACGAGAAATGGATGATGATACAGCTACGATTTAATGGTAGATTCTAATCTTCAGAGAGAACATATCCTGCCTAGTGAGAGAGCTAAGGCATATAAGATGAAGCTTGAGGCGTTGAGACATCAGGGTAAGAGGACAGATTTAACTTCGTGCCAAGTTGACACGAAGTTGCGTGCAGATGAGGAACTAGCAAAGCAGACAGGTGAAAGCGCTCGAACAATACAGAGGTTTGTGAGGTTAAATAATCTTATTCCGGAGTTATTGGATCTGGTTGATGAAAAGAAAATTGCTTTTAATCCAGCAGTAGAGCTTTCTTATATGAAACCTGAGGAACAGAAGGATTTCTTTGAAGCTATGGAACTAGCTCAAACAACACCTTCCCTGTCACAGGCACAGCGCTTGAAGAAGCTTAGCCAGGAAGGAAACTGTACTGCAGAAATCATAGAAAGTATTATGGATGAAGAAAAGAAGAATTCATTTGATCGAGTGGTCTTTGATAGCAAGATTCTGCAGAAGTATTTTCCACAGAAGACTTCATCAAGAGAAATGGAGATGCAGATTATTCAATTACTTGAACAATGGTCTAGAGTAAACGCTTAAGGGTGGTCTCAGGTATCATGATTCCAGACTCATGATTTTCATGAGTCTGGATCTTCCTTGTGTAAATAGTTCTTTATATGTAGTCAATGACTATATATAATAAAGATAGAGATATACGCATTGACTACACAAGGAGGAATCCTATGGGAAAAGAAATATACAATGTAGAAGGAATCGAAATAGAAGTGGAGAAAACTACTACAACAGATAAGGATTCTGAACGACATAAGATGGCTTATGCATTCAAAATGGTTAGAGAACAATCCGGGATGAACCGTAAGGATTTTTCTGATTGGCTTGGAATCCCATATAGAACAATGCAGGAGTGGGAGCTTGGCCGTAGAGTAATGCCGGAATATGTTCTCAGACTTATTGCTTATAAGGTTGCAAATGAGAAGCTAAAGAAATAAGGCTTCAGATAGACAGTGAGGTGTGGTATGAAACTTATATTACGTCCATTCAAATTATTATTAGCAGGGATATTAACTGTCCTAGTATTTGTGATTGATCAGTTAGCAAAGGTATATGCAATTGCGTTAACTGTATTACTTTTTGTGCTTGTGATTAGTATCATTGTTACGATTGTAGAGCAGTCATGGTATAACTTACCAATCCTAGGAGGCATATTGCTGGTAGCCTTTTTAGTGATTATTTTTGCAGCTGTAATATCGGGCACTTTGGTGAGCTGGAGAGATAGATTACTTGGTAGATATTAATTGATATTGTTCCGATAAAGGATTATAATTACACATAGAAAGCGTACTGGATATTTTTGTGAACCAGAGCACTGAACATTGGTGACACCATGAAATCTAAAAGATTCGTGGTATCTTTTTGCTTTTTAGAGGAAACTGAATGGAAAACTACATTACATTAACGGAAGTATCGGAAAATTGGGGACTATCTTCAAGAAGAGTACGTAAGCTGTGTGGAGAGGGAAGAATTGATGGAGCAGTTAAATTTGGCAGAAATTGGGCTATCCCTAAATATGCTTCAAAGCCTGACGACAAGAGAATAAAGACAGGAAAATACATTAAGATTAAGGAAAACAATTAATATTATGCAGAATACAAAGCAGATTGATGACCCATTAAAAAAGTATGGACAAATAAAACTTTCAGATATAACTCCTGATCAGATTAAAAGAGGACAGGAAATCATAAGTAAATTGGATTTATCTCAAATTGTTTTTGATGGCCAAAGCACCAAATTTAATGAGATAACAAGTCCCGTAGAACTGGTTAGATACTTATCTTCCAAACAAAGAAATAATGATGTTCCAGAAAGTTATATTTCACATTATACAAATTTTGAAGTGGCCAAAAAGATAATTGCAGGAAAGAAAATGCAGCTTGGTAATCCAGCAAATATGAATGACGGATTAGAGTTTAATAGTCCTACAATGGATTGCTCAAAATTATACTTTGCAAGTTTTTCTATAGAGAATAGTGAAAATAGACAAGAAAAGTTCAATAGACAAGAAAAGTTCCAAGTGCGGGCGCAATAAAACAAGCGTCCGGCAGAACCGGGACGCCCGCATTTGGTACTTTTCCTTTGAACCCTGTCACGCACCGCGCTATGCGGTTTTGATGGTTCCGATTTCACCTGAAATCCAGGAATCATAGTACCTTGGCAATTGAAAACACAGGATACCGGAGAATTCCCGGCATGGTTTTCAGGCCGTCCTGCCCGGGCGGCCTCACGGTGACAATATTCAGCACATCGTGCTAAGGTTGATACGGAGTTGCGATGGCAGCCCGGATGCCGGCATCCCTCTGGGGAGCCGGACCATCCTGCCGGAGCACTCCGGACAGGTGCAGATATCCTTCCCGTACAACGACATCATAAGTTTCGCGACCTTCATCCCACGGTAAGGGTTTCCGGGATACACCGTGTTTCTCAAGCGGTGGATCAACTTCAGGTTCTTCGTCTTTTTGCAGTTCGTCAGGTACCCGGAGAACCGCACACGGTTGAATCCTTTCGGGAGGACGTGCTGGAGGAACATCCCGATGAAATCCGTACCCTTTACGGTGAGATGCTTCTCCTTCCCGCCGTCGGCGTAGTCTTTGTACCGGAAGGTGACATGGGTGTCCGTGATCTCCGAGATCCTGCTGTTGGCGATGGCAGTGCGGAAAGAATACTGCGCAAGGTAACGGATCGCGTTGCCCCTGCCGTTGAATGTCTCCTTAACGAAGGGCAGCCAATGTTTCCGGAACAGGTGGTCAATGAACGCCTGAAAACGGGAAGGGTCTTCAAACTCTCTGGTATGTGAAAGATCAAGTTTCCCTTTCTCATACAGTTTCTTAAGGCGCAGAGATATTTCCCGCGGAACATGGAGGCGACGGCTTCCTTTGGCAGGAAGAAGCCCTTATGCTTTGTCTCCACGAACTACCCGGCGGGAGTGATCCCGCCGCCGGAAACGCAGACGTGGATGTGGGGATGGAAGGTCAGCTTCTGGCCCCATGTATGGAGGATAGAGATGATCCCGGGCTTCGCTCCAAGGAACTTCGGGTCGGGGCACAGGGTGAGCAGCGTCTCCTGCACACATTTAAACTGCAGATCCAGGAGGACCTTCAGATTCGCCTTGATCAGAGGCCCGAGATCATGCGGGATAGTGAATACGACATGAAAGTAGGCGATCCCTTCGATCAGTTCCGTGTTGCGCTCCAGCTCCCACTTCTTTCCAGGGGTGCCTGGCAGCAGGGACAGGAGCGGTTGTTGCAGGAGACAGCGTGGATCAGGGGGAACCCGCAGTCTTCACAGAAGCTTACGTTGTAACCGAGGCCACCGGTCTTGCAGCACATGATGGAGGCAGCCGTTCTGCGTTTTTCTTCCAGCAGTTCCGGATGACGCTTCAGGTACGCAGGGTAAAAGCGCTTAAAAGCGTCACGGATGGGATAATCAGCCGAAGTCATAAGGACTCTTCACGCTCCTTCCGTTGCCGATGCCGAGTACCAGATAGAGTTCCGTGGAAGAAAGGGATTTATGGCCCATAGCTTCCTTGATGGAAAAAAGGTCGGCACCAGATTCATAGAGATGCAGCCCGAAGGCGTGGCGGAGAGAGTGAAGGTTGAAGCCGAGACCGGCAAAACCGGTCTTTGCCAGCTGGTGGACAAAGACGTTACAGACGGTCTGCTCACAGGTATGCGCACCGTCTTTCTGTCTGGGGAACAGCCAGTCTTCCGGCTTCGCTCCGCGGTAAGAAGAGCGGATGTGAGAGACCAGGAGATCAAATGCTTTATCCGAAAGGACGGCGTAGCGGTCAGAGCGGTTCTTGCTGCGGGAGATATAGATGCAGTTCTTTGAGCGGATGATATCGCCGCAGTGCAGACGGCAGAGTTCGCTGACACGGATGCCGGAGGAATAAAGCAGGGCGATCTCCGCTTTATGCTTCGGGTTTGAGATAGAATCGATAATGGCGTTCACCTGTTCCCGTGTTGGAACGGCAGGCAGGAACTGGTCAAAGCGAAGGAATGGGACTTCCCGTTTATCCCAGTCTTTGTGGAGCACGTAATAGTAGAAGTCGCGCAGCTGGGAGATGTGGACGTTGACGGTACGGGGATTCAGTTTTTTTACATCTTTCAGCCAACGGATGAAAGAGCGGATCTCCTCCCAGGAAACAGATGAAAGTGAACGGCCAGGGAGCTGCTCCTCGACCCAATCGATGTAGGTTTTAAGGTAAGAAACGTAAGTGGCGACGGTACCAGGGGCAAGGTCGCGGAAGGAAAGGATATCTTTGTGTTTATCAATAAAATCGGTGTTGGATTCAAGCATAGTGTAAGTCCTCCTGTAAAGAAATCTGTCAAAAGCTGCAGAAAACTTTATGGGAGGAGCACGAGGGGGCTTGAAAAAAATGGCGAAAACGGATAGACTCATAACTGCATGGGAATCCTTGCGGAATGAAAGCTGGGTCGCAAACACAGCAGTCATCCGCAGGGATTCTTTCTATTTAGGATGAAACTATCGTAAAAGAAAAAGGCCGCCGATGCAACGGCGGTCAGGAAAAAACAAGAAAGACTTCACGCGCAAGCGTGATTGGGTTCAATATAGGTATGTGGAGTATGTACGGCCAACCTTGGGAAGATGGAATAAAAATATCTATACCTAAGAGAAAATTTATGGCATGGGCAGAAAAAATTAAGAAAGTATACCATGTAGATTCGACTACATACGAAATGGATTTAAGCAATCTAATTGAAGAATCATTTTTTAAGCCATCAATTTCACGAGTTGCATATGTTGAATGGGATAATTCTGGAAAAGTAGTACAAATTAAATGTGGAGACAATACGAAAAATGAAGTTTTAAAGGAAATCGAATCTCCTATTCTTACTGGACTCATTAAAGATGCTGTATGGAGCTATGAGAAGGAAATACGTCTTAGAGTTGATCTTAAAGATAAATCAATGGATAAGAAGGTAGCCATCGAAATTCCAGATGAAATAATAGACACCATGATTATTACAACAGGTCCTAGATTTAGTAAAACTATTTTGACAGATGATTTTATGGGAGTTAGTGAGATTAAAAAAGTATTTTTACCAGAAAACTTAATTATGTTTATTGTGATAAATGTAGGACGATAACCACTAGATAAATACAAAAATAGGCTGGTATTTTTAACGGACAGATAGTAGAGTATTGTGTTCAAAATAGAACGTAATGAAACTTAGAGGGGTACTGATATGAGAATTCTATTTTTAAACATAGCCTGGATGAAGGAATATAGAGGAAATGAAGATGGCAATGATAAGCCTGTAAATGGTGGTAGTTATGTTGATGAGACAGGAGATGCTCATGAAAAATATAATTTCTTCCCAGTTAATTTTGATGGTGAAAATGAGCATTATTGCTTAGGTTTTTTCGAGACAAAATCTCACAACGGAAAAAATGTTAATCAAATGCATATTGAAAATATAGCAGGATGTGAACTTTGTAAAAAAGATGAGTCTGTTGAAGATGTGTTAGTAGTATATTGCGCAAAGCATCCGGCCCATAAATTTACTACCGTCGTTGGATGGTACAAACATGCAACAGTATTCAGGCATTACCAAGAAGCTGCGTTCGGAGAAGAAGACATTCAGCTTTATAATGCAGTAGCGAGAACCAGTGATTGCGTGCTTCTTCCAACTAGCGCTAGATCTAAGAAACTTCAGTGGGAAGTCCCAAGAAAAGCTAGTGGATGGGCATATGGCTTCGGAAGGGCGAATGTCTGGTATGCAAGTGAAGATGATGAAAGATTAAAAGATTACTTAACGCGATTAAGTACTCAAATTGAGGAATATTGCGGAGAGAATTGGATAAAAATGTAGAGTAAAGGTGGAATTTTAATGCAACTTGGATGGGTAGATTATTCCAGACAGGAAAGAGAAACAATTAAAGAGTTGCTGAAAGTATTAGGTGAATCGTCATCCCTTGATGAACTGGGGGTTGGAATTGTAAGAGATAGTATTTCAGATTTGTTATATCCGGGTACATCTGTCTTACATACAAGAGCAAAGTATTATATTTTGATTCCTGAATTATTTAAAAAGGCAATGAATAGCGGTCTTACAACGGGTAGTGAAGTAAGAAGATTGATAGATTCAGATCAAGATGCAATAGCTAGAGTTTTAAGAAGAGCGATTGATGAAGAAACAGGCACAAAGGCAGCAGGAATTATCGGAGGAAGATCTGATAGAGCTGTTAAGATGAAGCCAACTCGAATATACTGGAATGCTTTAAGAACTACAGGAATACTATGCAATTCAGCATTGTCTTATGATGATGCGTGTAGTGCGGTTGCAGGCTACAACAAAAGAAAGCAAAACATTGAGTTTAAGAAAGAAACAGATGACGATGGTGGTGATGCAGCTGACGCATTAAGTAGCAGTTTCACTTTATTTAATGCACCTTGCAGACAAACAATAGATCAATACATGCAAAGTCCTACATTATATCTATCAAAGGATGAGGCTTTATATTTAAATGACCAATTTCTTAGAGTCCCGATCATGAAAAATACATTAATGGAATACTGTCTTAAGACAAATACGTCTTTCCTAGGGGTTTCGCTTAATGATATTAATGAAATGACTAATATGAGTGAAGAACTCAGGAATCGTCTTGAACTAGCAAAGGAATTTGCTAATTTCATTTATGGAGCTTATACGGTTTATAATCTTTTGTTTTGGGAGAATGGCGGGGAATACGCCACTGAGGAAGCGAAGAAGAATATTGAGAGCCGATATGCTGAGTGGAAACAGGTTAATATAGGACTTCCACATAGGGAAGAAATATTAAAACTTGTGAATGGACATGAACATTATAAAGCCGCATTGAGGGATTTTTTGGTACATTTTGAGGCAGCTGTAAATGCAAATACAACAGATTTATGTTCAGATGAGGAGAAAACGCTAGTAAAGGCAAGAGAACGTTCTTGCAAACGTGAAAAGGCTAAAATTGGTAGAGATTATCCTTTTGGAGAAATCCAGACTGTTCCAATGAATTATCGACACGGAACCGGTCAGACAATCATTTCTGATATTTTAAAAGGATTGGAGAAGGATAATGGCTAGAAGAAGATTTGATCAAAATAATAATAGAGTTGATTACGGAGAACTTCTTGTAGAAGATCCTTCTTATGAATTAGATCAGGCTGTTGGAATGACATATTCATTAGATATGGAAGCTTTAATGGGGATTCCATTGTGTCTCGGAATGCGAGGTGAGATGACATCTGGTCAACGAAATAATCCACTATATGTTCTCGAAGCTATTCGTAGAACAGGAAAGAAGCTATCTATATTCTGCAATGTAGGTTGTATTAAAGTCCCTAAGTCAGAGTGCCGATTGTTTGCTCTTCTGGAAGGGAGTATTCATGAGGTTAGAATGCCTAAGAGTATGTACAACTTTCATCCAAAAAGTTTGGGTCTTACAATATCACAATGTAAATGATGGAAGAATCATGATTAAGGTAGTGGTGTTAAGCCGAAATCTGACTTTTGATCAGAGTATGGATATGGCTACCCAGATGACCGGATTTGTGGGAGATGAAATAAATCCAAAGAATCAGCCACTTGCTGATTTACTTACTTTTGTATCGCAATTTGATAACAAAAAGAATGCCTATAATCATTTGATTTCTAATTTAAAGAAGGTCAAGGAATTCGATTTGATTGAATGTTTCGATGATTATGAATTCCATCCTTTTGGAATCTATGGTAAATCCGAAAACGGAATAAAAAAGGTGATAACAAAAGAGCATAGAAAGACAGCGAGAGAACTGTTCCGTAACTGCTATGCCTTATTTATTGTATCCCCGTTTTTGTCGGATGGTGTGATTGCTGACTTGCTAGATGATTTTAATAATCATCCTGAGGCAGGACCAGTTAGAAGATGTTTGATTACAAGAGAGTCTTCTGTTACAAATCGTATTTTTAATGCATTCCAGAGACGAAATGGAGATGGAATATATGTGGTAGATCCAGTATTTAGTTCTAATGATGCATTAGACGATGGTGATACATTTGGATATGAGAATCGTGATGTTCATGCAAAAGTCTTTTTTACAGAGAAATATAACGAGCCGAAGAAAATATATATTGGATCATTGAATGCATCTCAAAATGCATTTGACCATAATGTTGAGTTTTTATTAGAGCTTCAATATAAAAGTTACCATGCTAGTTATTTCAGCGTGAAAGAAGATTTTATTCCCGCAGAAGAGAGTCCTTTTGTACCTTTGACTGATTTCAATGAAGATGTTCTTGAGCAGGATGAAGATGAAATTGACTTTAGAAGTGAAGTATACGGAGTTACTGGAGCTAGAATTATTGCGAAAGAAGGAAGCTTCAACATAGAGGTATACGCAGATTCTGATTATGAAGGTGTGACTATCCGTCCTTTTTTTGTAAAGACACAGATAAAGAATCTTGTGAAAATCACATGTTTTGAGGATATTGCACTTAATAGTTTGAGTAATTTGTTCGTCTTATCAAAAAATGGGTCAGAGTGTCTTATTCGTCTTGAGGTTGAGAATATGCCAGAAGATGAAAGGGAAGACTCAATCTTCAATGAGATTATTAGTAACAAGCCAATGTTTATGACTTATATGAGATACCTGCTGGATGAGGATTTTTATGACAGTGTAAGTTTTGAAGAATTAATATCGCAGGGAACAGATGCAGGAGAAACTACAGAAGGATATGGCTTTACAGTTGAACCTGATATTTACGAGAAGATGTTAAAAGTTGCGGCAGATTATCCGGAACGATTTGATTCTATGTATGAAGTAGTTGAACGACTGGATGATAATAAAATTGGCGAAGAGTTTAAGCAACTACTAGAGTTATTTATGAAAGCATCGGGCAGAAAGGGGGAAAGGACGAAAATGATAGCAAAAGATTTTCAAGAAGCAACTGCAAATCGTATCGTCAATCTCTTTCAAGAAGGACATAAAAGAGTTCTTTTAGCGGATGAAGTAGGACTTGGTAAAACTATTGTTGCAAAGACAGTTGTGGCTAAAACTGGCGAATGGAGAAAGGCTATTGGCGACGAAGATTATGTTGTAGTTTATATCTGCTCTAATGCCGGAATTGCTAATCAGAATTGTGGAAAGCTAGGAATTCCGAAAGAAAATAGAGTAAGTATCTCTGAAGGCCGATTATCAATGCAGCATCTTATGCTGGCTGAAACCAAGACAAAAGGGAATCTAAGACTTATACCTATGACTCCAGCTACATCATTTCAGATGAGAAGTGGAGTGGGAACAGCACCTGAACGAGCACTTGCTTATATCATAATGGATAATTGTCATATCTGTGGTACATATTCATGGGAATTATCATTGTTATTACGTACCTACTTTATTGAAACAAATGATTCATGGCAGGGCTATGTTTGGTGGCAGAACAATAGAATTAACTCTTTGGAAGACAAGAAATCTTATTTACAAGATATGAAGAGACTTGTGGCTGATAACTTTTCACAAGAGCTAATTGATGAAATAAAATCTGTTTGCAGAAAGATTAGAAAGAATCTTGCTACAGTTGAGAAGACTGCTAGACTTGATGGGATTATTACTTGGCAACAACAGAAGGATTTAATTAACAGAATAAGGTATTGCTTTGCTCAAATTAGTCTTGGGATGCTAAATCCTGATTTGGTTATTATGGATGAATTTCAAAGATTTAAGGACTTGATTGAGATCGATGAGGACGATTACAGCGATAGTGCAATGCTTTCGAAGAAGTTTTTGAAGGATAACACAGATAGCTGTGTATTGTTATTATCTGCAACTCCATATAAGCCTTTTTCTACTTTATCTGAATTTACAGATGGAGAAGAAACACATATTAAAGGATTTATGCGTGTTATGGATTTCCTTATGAATGGCAAGGATGAAAATGATAGATTTCATAAAGTCTGGGATTCATACACAGAACACCTGTCTGAAATAAGAGGAAAGGATTTAAGTGTTCTTATTGCTTCAAAAAATGAGGCTGAAAATGAGTTATATAATCATATGTGCAGAACTGAACGAAGAGATTCAGGAATTATCAATACAGAGAAAGCTAGACCAATGTCTATTGATAAGTTGAACCATTCTAATATTAGTGCGTACATAGAACTTCAAAATATAATGCAGGACCTGGGAATTGGCAATTTCCCAATTGATTATGTAAAGTCAGCTCCGTTTCTTATGAGCTATATGAATTACAAGGTAAAGGATAAAATTGATGGTGAATTAAAGGGCGGAAAAAATTCTGTTGGCCCAGATGAAAGAGCTAGGTATATCAAGAGAATGCCTATAGCATTTCTAAAGCGTAATCTGATCAATGGGTATCAACCACTTCCAGACACCAATGCTAGACTTCATACATTATTAGAAGAAGTTTTTCGACCAAGTGAAAAGAAAATATCTCCAGAGCTGTTGCTTTGGATACCACCAGCAAATAGATATTATGAATGTGGGCCAAGAAATATCTTCGAGCAATGCGAGGGATATTCGAAGACTTTAGTTTTTTCGAGTTGGGAGATGGTTCCTAGAGTGATTGCTACTCTTACATCTTATGAAGCTGAACGATTAGTTAATAATCGTATTGGAAATAAGAGCGCAGAGCAGCAGTCATATTGTATGGTTCCAGAGACTGATGAGCTTGATGATGATGAGAGTCCTAAAAAAAATAAGCGAGGAAAGACGAGATTTTTAATTCGTGAACAGAGAGAATTAGTTTCATATCCTTCGATTTGGTTATCTGATCTATATGATTGGAAAAAGTATTACGGACAGAATGTGTCTACTATTAAGAAAGAAATCAAAGCTGAAATTAAGAAGGCAGTTGATGGTCTTTCTTCATATTATAATTTGTCCGCAGGTCATTTGGGAGCAAAGCAATTTATTACTTTACTAGATTTTATGGATTCTACAGTAATAGGGAATGAGGATAAAGTGATTCCTGAACGCCTACCTATGGATGATGATATAGATATACTTGTGAATATGGCAATAGGTTCTCCGGCAGTATGTTTATATCGCTCATTTAATGAAATTGAAGATATTGAGGAGAGAAAAGAATTAGCAAGAGACTGTTGCGATAAGAGTTTTGTGAGTATGTTTAATCGTCCTGAATCAAGAAGCATCATGGATGCAGTCTTTGAAGGTAAAAAGGGCTCCAGCGACGAACGACATTATGAGCAGGTATTTCATTATTGTGTTGATGGAAATTTTCAGTCAATGATAGATGAGTATAAATTTGCATTAGGTTTAGACAGCACAGATTTTGCAGATGCAATTAAGGCATCCTTTCTTCAAACGACTAACTTGCCATATGTATCACAGGAATTTTACAAAGCAAGTTTTACAGACAGACCGATGAAGACTCCGCCAAAACTCAGGGTACATTTTGCAGCCGGGTATTTTGATGCGAAGACTAATGATAAGACAGTGCAACGTGTTAATAATGTGAGAAATGCTTTTAACTCACCATTTAGACCATTTGTACTTGCAACTACATCAGTTGGACAAGAGGGACTAGACTTTCATTTATATAGCAGAAAAGTTGTTCATTGGAATCTTCCAAGCAATCCAATTGATCTTGAGCAACGTGAAGGCAGAATTAACCGATATATGTGTCATGCTATAAGGCAAATATTGCTGCTAATGAAGATGAACCTGATTGGGAAGATAAGTTTGAAGAAACAAGGAAGAAGTATGGAGCTGATTCATCTGAGATGATTCCATATTGGTGTCTGCCAGAAGATTATCCTTATAAGTATCAGATTGAACGCATTGTACCAATGTATCCTTTTAGTCAGGATAAGGTTAGATATAACAGACTTATAAATGTGTTGGCTTTGTACCGCTTAACACTAGGACAACCAAGGCAAGAAGAAATGATATCTATTCTTCAGAGCGAGGATTTAACAAAGGAGCAGATGGAAGAGCTGTTCTTTGATTTGTCTCCATATAGCAGAAATAGTAAAGGTAAGAAGTAATTTACCTATGAATTACCTATAGATTACCTGCGAATTACCTATCAATTACCTATCCGTTCCCTTTTCAAGGGATTTTGGACGTGTTATATTTACAATGGACAAAGCGAACGGGAAACAACAAAGCTTCCTGAACGCCGAGTCCATTTTCTTTTGCAAAAGAATACTACCAACAATGAGCGTCAGCTCGTGATCTATGGGTCATGAGTCTGGCACTTTTCTTATGTCAAAATTACGGAGGTAATATGGATCAGAAAGAATTTAAGGAAAGCCTCATCGAAGGAATCAAAGAAACTTCGATGAAAGAGGCGTCGAGGGAATGTCCTTCAATGATCGTGGTGGTGTCGATAAGCTCAACGGAGGCTACGATGGAGTAGTCATTACTCCGGAAGGCTCCAACATCGGTGTGACCTTAAATGTGGATGCACTTTTCGAGGCTTATGAGAACGGAGCTACAATGGAGGATGTGGTTGCTCATGCAGCTGATATGGCCATCAATGGCTTTGAGAATCAGCCTGAGGTTGATGTGACAGCACTTACTGATTACGAGCAGATGAAAGAAAAGCTGGTTATGGAAGTTGTTTCCACTGAAACCAACAAGGATCTGCTTGCTAAAGTTCCTCACAAAGAGGTTGAGGATATGTCGGTGGTTTACCGCTTCGAGCTTGGAAGTGATGACAATGGCAGAGCGACAGTGCTTGCTACCAACGAGATGATCGCCATGATGGGCATTACTGCTGAACAGCTTCACGCTGATGCAGTTGAGAATGCTCCTAAGCTTAAGCCTGCACAGATCACTGGAATGAGTGAGGTTATGGCCGAGATGATGGGAGTAACTGTTGATGAGCTTGCTCTTATAGGAATTCCTGCTCCGGAAAATGAGCAGATGTATGTAGCGACTGTACCGGATAAGATTCACGGTGCTGGAGTTCTTGCCTACCAGGATTTCATAGATCAGGCAGCTGAGAGAGTTGGAGGCGACTTCTTTATTCTCCCTTCCAGCATCCACGAGATCATCGTTGTTCCTGACAATGGTGAGATGAATCTGAAGGATCTTGAGGACATGGTAAAGGAAGTAAATGCTACTCGGGTTTCTCTTGCTGATAAGCTTACCGATTCTGTATATCACTATGATGCACAGAACAAGGTATTCAAGCTTGGAGAGAAGTTCGTAGCACGCCAGGCTGAAAGAGATGACGACATCGATAAGGATGAGAAGGGATCTGTACTTGGAGACCTTAAGGCAAAGCGTGATGAGGTTGCAAAGCAGCCTAAGAAGGATGCAGTCGAGAAGGCTGCAAAGAATAAAGGTGGCGAGACCATCTAAATAATGAGAGGCGTCAAGCTGTGGGATTATCCCTGATATGTACCCTCTTTACTGGACACCTAGTAAGGAGGGTATTTTTTTCATGCGTTACAGTCATGAGTATAAGTTAGAGTGTATCGAGCTATATCGACAAGGAATCTGGCCTGAAACACCAGAAGGGATAAAAAAATAACAAGATTTCGTAAAATGATTCGATACTGGGTTCGTATCGAAGAACAAAATGGACCAGACGCTTTAAAGCACTTAGGTAATAACAAAGTGTGGACCCCTGAAGCGAAATATGAATTAGTTGCTAAAGTATTAGCAGGACAATCCAACAATTCAGTTGCTATTTCTGCGGGTATCAGCGATGGAATGCTATATATGTGGGTTCGCAAATACAAAAAATTAGGTTACAATGGTCTTGTGAATAAAAAGAAAGGTCGCAAGAGCAAGAACCCTGATATGAAAAAGAAAACGATTGAGCCCAAGCCTTTAACTGAATCAGAACGCGAAGAGTTAATCAGACTAAGAGCAGAAATTGCGGCAATGAAAGCTGAGATTGAAGTAGTAAAAAAAGGATCGCCTTGAGACAAGAAAGATGGGCTGCGCAACTCAAGGCGAAAAAGCAGCAATCATCAAAGCACTCAGAGAAGAAGGATACCAATTAAAGCACCTATTAAAAGGTTTAAATATGCCTAAATCAACTTACTACTACGAAATCAGTAAAGTTGATACTGTAGGCTTTAGAAATGCTGAACTCACTGAAGAAATCAAGAAAATATTTGATCAGCATAAAGGCAGATATGGTGTAAGAAGAGTGTATAGAGAACTCTTAAGATGTGGAAATATTGTTAATCACAAAAGAGTACAACGCATCATACATTCACTTGGATTGCAAGGCAAAAGGCCTAAAGAGAAATATCATTCATTCAAGGGCGAAGTAGGCAAAGTAGCACCAAACATAATAGATAGGGACTTTACAGCGACAGCACCACTTCAGAAGTGGACAACTGATGTATCTCAGTTTAACTTTTCATGGGGAAAGTGTTATCTTTCTCCGATAATTGATATGTACACAAATGAAGTTATTTCATATGATTTATCGATGAGTCCAAACCTAAATCAAATCAAGAGGATGTTAGAGACGGCGTTTAAAAAGTTCAAATCACTTACAGGATTAATATTTCATTCAGATCAAGGATGGCAATATCAACATAACTATTATCGTCAAGAACTAAAAAACAGAGGAATTATCCAATCAATGTCTAGGCGTGGCAATTGCATAGACAATTGCATTATAGAAATATTCTTTGGACGTCTAAAGAATGAAATGTATTATGGCTACGAAAAAGAATATGAATCATTTGAGAGTTTCTCAAAAGCACTAGATGAATACATAAATTATTACAACAATGAAAGAATACAACGGAAAACAAAATGGATGCCACCTGTAAAGTACAGGATAACATCCATGTGTTCCGCTTAGTTCATAACATGTGTCCAGGATTCTGGGTACATATCATAATCATTAAGCCGCCTTTTTTGTTTAAAGTTTTAAATCTCCGTCCTTTACAAGTCCCGCTTTTCTTATGAACATATGGATAACAGGTGTCATTACGGCAGGTAGAATAAAGGATATCATTATAAGTCCAAACCAATCAAATGAAGTGATGGCGGATTTGGCACCGCTTGTTACATCATTCACCCAACCTGTATACACTCCGAGTTGGCCTACAAGACCGCAGGTACCCATACCGGATGATACTGCGGCACCATTCATTTGCAACTTGAATATACAGGTTGCAATAGGTCCAGTAATCATGGATGTAATACATGGAGCTATCCAAACTCTCGGATTCTTTACAATATTGCCCATCTGAAGCATGGATGTACCAATACCTTGTGAGATAAGTCCTCCCCACTTGTTTCAGGGAATGAGATAACTGCAAAGCCTACCATCTGGGCACAGCAACCTGCCAGTGCGGCACCGCCTGCAAGTCCTGTAAGTCCGAGTGCGGCACAAATGGCAGCAGATGAAATAGGAAGTGTAAGCGCCACACCTACAAGAAGTGAGACAAGAATTCCCATAAGGAAAGGTTGGAGGCTTGTAGCCCACATGATAACAGTACCGAGCTTCATAGCAGCCTTTCCGAGAGTAGGTGCAAGCAGTGCGGATAAAAGTATTCCGACCGAGATAGTGACAAGCGGAGTGACCAGTATATCTATTTTGGTTTCTTTTGACACCATCTTACCTGCTTCAGAAGCTATTATTGCTACAAAAAGTACGGCAAGCGGTCCCTCCTGCACCTCCAAGTGCATTGGATGCAAAACCCACCGTAATCAGTGAAAACAGTACAAGCGGCGGAGTGGCAAGTGCATAGCCTATTGCCACAGCCATTGCAGGTCCGCTCATGGCACTTGCAAGAGAACCTACAGTATAGTCAACTCCTGCAATGGTGGCTACAGTGCTTGTAAGAAAACCGATATTAAACTGCTTTCCGACAGTATTGATAATAGTACCTATTAAAAGTGAACAAAACAGTCCCTGTGCCATAGCTCCCAAAGCGTCTATACCATATCTTTTTGCAGAAATAATGATATCCTTTCGCTTAAGAAATAACTTTAGCTTTTCCATAATAAACGCCTCCATTAAATTATGTTTACTTTCAGTACAATTCTAAAACTTTAAAGTAGTTTGTCAAGCCGAATTTATAGCATATTTACAAAATTGACAAGAAAAATAGTACTTGACGAGAGTGAGTTATTGTGCTGTCTTTGACAGCTAAAAGGTCTGAACTCCGTATATATCAAGGGTTTCAGACCTTTTTTAATTCACAAAAGTGTAGCTGGGACTACTTACTTTTTTTGCTGTCTCGAAAGGCTTTCTTCATACTCAAATCGGTTAAGATTTCATAATCGGTACGAAATTCAAATGCTTCATGAAGTGCATCTGTTATAGCTGTTCTTGTGTAAGTGGGTAGATATCCTAACTTTTCTCCCGGACGATACATCATCATAGAGCGTAATACGTTAATAATCTCATCGCATGTATATTGTTCGCCAAGTTTTTTCTCAAGTATCCTAAATACTACCAATGAAACAAAACAAGTTATGAAATGTGCCTTTATGCGATCCTCTCTTTGAAGATAAATAGGGCGTGCACTGAACTCGGTTTTCATGATTCTGAAACATTCTTCAATTTCCCATCTCTTCTTGTTTATACGAACGATTTCTTCCGCCCCGGTTGTCTCCAGATTAGTACAAACGGCGTGGATCATTTTGGTTTTTGATTTCTTTTATATTCCCCTTTTTCAATAAGCTTATTAGCACGCTGTCTGCCGAAGCAATCATACTCTATTCCATGCTTTTGAAACGGACAGGAATGTCATTTAAGAATAACTGGATAGACAAAGAAGGCAGTGAAGCAGTTGGGATACAGACCTTTGTAACACCGAAAGGCAGGAGCTACTTATTACTTTTGATTGAAGGTGAAAAGACTCGTGGTAGATAAAATATTAAAAGACATGAAAGGCTTATTCAAAGTGCAAGATAAGGTAAAGTTTGCAAAACAAACATTCCCTATCTTGCATTTTTCTATGTAGGCAACATCTTCTCTCATCATGTGAGAAGCTATACCGGCGTAGATGTGATTGACAGGATATTTCAGGGAATATTAGAACTTAATACCATGAGCGTTATTCCAAGCGTACACCTTATGGATATACTGACAGGAATCGTTGTTGCTACTATAATTAAATTCATTATCTATACCAAAGGAAAAAATGCGAAAAAGTTTAGACAAGGTAGAGAGTATGGTTCAGCAAGATGGGTTGCATAATATTAACTGTAAAGGAGTGATATATAGACACAAAAAAGGAGGATAACGCCATGATAGAATACACAAATAAAATCACAGCACTATACTCCCGCCTTTCAGTTGGTGATGAGGACAGGGACGGTGGCGAAAGCAACAGTATCGTAAATCAAAAGGCATTTTTAGAGCGATATGCAAGACAGCACAAGCTGATGAATATTCGCCACTATATCGACGATGATGAAAGCGGTAGGTTCTTTGATAGAAGTGCCTATACACAGATGATAAACGATGTAGAAAGCGATAAAATCGGCATTGTCATTATGAAAGATATGACAAGATGGGGACGAGATTATCTTCAAGTAGGAAACGCTATGGAGATATTCAGACGAAACAATGTACGCTTTATTGCTATCAATAACGGTATCGACAGCCAAGACCAAAACACATTGGAATTTGCCCCCCCTTTATCAATATCATGTCAGAGTGGTATGCAAGGGACATCAGCAAGAAAGTAACAACAGGCATTAAGACCAAAGGAGCAAACGGAAAGCCCGTTGCAACAGAAGCTCCATACGGCTATATAAAAGACCCGAACAACAAAGATTATTGGATCGTCGATAAAGAAGCTGCCGAAGTGGTAAAACTCATTTTCAGGCTATTTATGGAGGGGAAAAACAGAAATCAGATAGCCGTTTGTCTGAAAGAAAAAGAAATACTAACCCCAACCTTCTATATGAAACAACAAGACAGAGGAACAGCTAAAAGCAAATCTCTCAATGAGGAAAACCGCTATAACTGGAACAAAGCAACCCTAACACACATACTTAAAAGACAGGAGTATTGTGGCGATGTAGTCAACTTCAAGGCCGAAAAACATTACAGAGATAAAAGAAACCACTATGTAGATAAAGACAAGTGGCAGATAATAGAAAATGTGTATGAGCCGATAATAGATAGAACCAATTTTGAAAATGTAGAGCGTATGTTAAAAAACGCACCTGTAAAAAGACCAAACGGAGATGGAGAAATTCACGCACTATCAGGCTTGATGTACTGTAAAGATTGCGGAACGAAAATGCACATTCGCACCATACACAAAAACGGAAAAATACAATATGTAACCTATTGTAGTGAATACGCTAAAGGCAAAGCCAAACACCCGAAATGTAATTCTCCCCACCGTATTGATGTCGATGATGTGATGGAAAATCTCACAGAGGTCTTGCGAAAGATAGCACAGTATTCATTAGCAAATAAAGAAGAATTTGAGGTATTGGTAAAAAGCAGTCTTGCCAAAGAACAGACAGAAGAAATCAAAAAACAGAAAAGCGTATCCCACAAATCACAGACAGAATGGAACAGATAGAAAGAGTTATGAATAAGCTGTATGAGGATAATGCACTGGGAAATATCGAACCGAAACGCTATGAACAGCTATCGGGAAAATATGCAGAAGAATATTACAGCTTAAAAGCAGAACAGGAGCAAATAGAGGAACGCTTATCTGAATTTGAAAACGCCAACCAAAGAGCAAAGAACTTTATCAAACTGGCAGAAAGCTACTCAGATTTTGAAGAACTTACCTCTACCGCCATCAATGAATTTATCAGTAAAATTGTAGTGCATGAGCGAGATGTCAAAAGAGCAAAATATGCCGTTCAGCGAATAGAAGTCTATTTTAACTATATCGGGAAATTTGAAAATGAACTCACAAAAGAAATAGAGCCGACAGAACAGGAAATGATACAGATGAGGGAAGAAATCGAAGAAGCCAAGAAAGAAAAATCACGGGCATATCACAGGGCATATTCCAAAGAATACCGAGCTAAAAATCTTGAAAGAGAGTATGAACGGATAAAAGCAAGGGAATACAGGGAAAGAAAAAAGCTACAAGCAACAACCTAAAATCAAGACTTAAAACAAAATATCAACCAATATGAAAAGAGGTTTCCTAAGTACAGGAAATCTTTTTTTGTGCAAGTAAAAAGAAGGAATCCAATGACAGAAAAACAAGAAGCACAGACCAAAGAAGAACGAGCCACACCCCGAAAACCTGACGACATTCTAACAAAAAAGATTAGAGGAAAGATCTTTGTAACTGAGATATATTTTGACAAAAAAAGCAAGGACACATTTCAAGATAAGCTGTTAAAGATAGTACAATCGGAACGGAAAGAATAAAGGAAAAAGGTAATTTTGTATCTATCTTTTTTGTTTTTTTTCGTATGTTCTGATGAATGCTTTAGGGTAAGTAGGAAATCTGACAGTAGAAAAAATGTTTTTAAAATGCTATAATGTAAGCAAAAATTTAGAGAAAAAAATTAATGTTTGTAGAATTAAGAAAATCAATATTTAATATGAAATATAGAATGAGGAAGTTAAAATGCAGTATTCAATGTTAGAAAATGGAATGGACTTTATTATATCAGGAATTTTACATCTGCAAAAAGCAGAGAGTGAAAATGTGGAAGAAAATATACAAGGCAGGGAATTAAAATATGCATTGTTGCATTTGTCGTCGGGAATTGAGTTAGTTTTTAAGAGTCGACTAAACATAGAACATTGGACATATATTTTTGAAGATATGAACAAAGCATCAAAAAAGAGCTATAAAGATGGTTCATTAAAAACAGCTGATAGCAATACTGCAATAGACAGATTAGAAAAATTATGTGATTATTCATTTGATGAAAAGCAGAAGATGCATCTAAAAAAATTACGAGAAGCAAGGAACAGATTTGAACATGGATATATTAACAATAATCCGAAGGCTATTGAGAATATAATAAACAATGCAGTTAAAGTTATTGTTGATTTTCTCGATAAAAATTATCAAGAGTTTGAAATTCCATCTAACATGGATTTAAGCGAAGGATTAACAGATAACGAAAGAGAACTTTTTAAAAAATTAACAATCGAAATAAAGAGTTTGAAAAATCATCATGATGATGCCTTAAAACTAGCGCATTCAAGGGCAATGAATACTACACTAGAAGAAGATTTAATGGAATGTCCAGAATGTGGGGAAAAATTTTTGCGGTATGCAGATGATGATAAAAAATGTGAGTGCTATTTTTGTGGATATTCTGATGAATCAAATAATGTTGCCAAGAGATATATTGAAAATATTTTGCAAATACCTGAATATGAATCGGTCTATGATAGAGAGGATTTTCCAATGTATACTTGTCTGGATTGTAATATTGAAAGTTTGGTTAAAACAAACAATTTTTATTTTTGCTTTAACTGTGGGATGAAATATAACTTAGACGAATTGAAAAATTGCAATTCCTGTGGTAAGTTATTTTATACAATTAATGATGAATTTACATGTGAAGCTTGTATAGAAAGATTAAATAATAAAAAATAAGTAAGAAATTTGATGAAATACTCTATTAGGGAGGAACGTATAGTTGTGTACAACAGTATGTTAAATCCCAGTTTGTTTAATTGAATACAACAATTTGAGAAACAGTAAATCAAAATAGGTTTACTGTTTTTTGTTGCTCAATTTTCAAAAAATCGTCCATAAACATAAAAATCTCCATTCCGCGGGCAAGCCGCGGCACAAATAGTAATGAAAGTGTTTTACATCTCAACTCTGTGATTTAAAATATATAACAAGAAGCTATACTACAAAGCACGGGAGGTAAAGTTGTAAAAACTTTCTCTGTTTTAGACAGCATAAAAATCAGTGTAAGTTCTGTCTTTTCAAGCACAAATAAGTGGTATCATGAATCCGTACACTAAGAATTGTTAAAGCTCTTTGTTTTATTGTGTGGCAGTTCAGTCAATGGCTTCTTATCTTTTGCGAAAGGAGTTACACTATGAAAGTTACTTATCAAACCTGTTGTGGTGTCGATGTTCACAAATCTTTTCTTGTTGCCACAATCATCAAAACTACCGCCGGTATTGAACCTTCTTATCAAAAGAAGCGATTCTCTACCTTCAACAATTCTATTTTAGACTTTAAATCGTGGCTTCTTGAAAATGAATGCCATGATGTCTGTATGGAATCCACAGGTAAATACTGGGTTCCTGTCTTTAATCTTCTCGAAGATCAAATCAACGTTACCATTGCTAATCCCAAATGGGTTAAAGCTGTTAAGGGTAACAAGGACGATACAAAAGATTCTAAATGGATTGGAGACTTATTCCGACTGGGACTTGTGAAAAGCAGCTACATTCCTTGTAGGTTGATCCGTATTCTTAGAGAATACACAAGATATCGTTACAAGATTGTTTCTTGCCGTTCAAGTGAAAAGAATAGATATCAGAATGCTCTTACTGTTTGTAATATCGCATTAGATTCTGTTGTATCCGATATCTTTGGGAAGTCATCCTCATCCATTATCGATTATCTGCTTGAACAATCAGGTACTACGATTAACCATGAAGAAATCGCTTCAAAACTTCTTAAGAGCCTCAAATCCAAAGAAGACGCTGTGATTGAATCTATCGAAGGATATCAGATGACTGATGCCCAGAAATATCGTATGCGCCTAATTCGCGCACATATGGATTATATCACAGCTGAAATCAATGATATAGATAAACAGATTGAATCTTTGATTTCTTCCGATCCTGATTATGATAAAGCTATCCGGTTACTAACTACCATTCCGGGTGTCAAACGTGATAGTGCAATTACTATCATCTCCGAAATTGGTATTGATATGTCTCAGTTTTGTAATTCTAAACGCTTATGTTGTTGGGCAGGTCTTACCCCCAGCAACAATGAATCTGCCGGTAAGAAGAAATCTGTCCGTATTACACGTGCCGGTGTCTACCTCAAACCTGCATTAGTACAGTGTGCTCATGTAGCCGTGAAATCTGACAAGTCTCCTTACTACAAAACGAAATATGAATCCCTTGTTAAACGCCGTGGCAAGAAAAGAGCTGTTATTGCCATTGCCCGTATGATTCTTATAGCCATCTACCGGATGCTGTCTACCGGAGAGGTATGGAATCCAAGCGATCTTTACAAAATCGATATGCCTGCACCTTTAGCTGAAAAACAGAAGGCTAAGGCTATCAAGCAAGCCAAAAAACTTTTACAAAAGGAAGGACTGCTTCCTCCTGATGAACCTTTAGCTTCTTGATCAATCTACTAAATCTATATCCTCAAATAAGTTGTCTACTTAAGACAGCTTATTTAAGTGCGCCGGTTTACGGCTTACCTCTACTTTCTTTCACACTAAGTACTTGACGAAACGCTCTCTGGGGAAATAAAAAGATATCGAGCCGTACATGGATGAAAAGTTTCAAAACAATATCTTGCTCACTCAAACAGAACGATTAACGATGATAAAAGCAGTAGAAGAAAACAAAGTATCTACTGTGATAGTAAAAGATATGAGTAGGTTTGGCAGAGATTACCTCAAAGTAGGCTTTTACACCGAAATACTTTTCAAAGAAAAGGGAGTAAGGTTTATCGCCATCAATAACGGAATAGATAGCGAAAAACAAGCAGAAAGCGAATTTACCCCATTTCTAAATATTATGAATGAATGGTATGCAAGAGATACCTCAAGAAAAATACAATCCATCTTCAGAGCAAGAATGGAAGAGGGTAAAAGAGCATCACCAAGCGTTCCATACGGCTATTTTAGAAACCCAAAGAACAAACAGGATACTGATACTTTTCGATAAAGAGAGTGCAAAGGTCGTAAAACGCATTTACAGGCTTGTAATAGAGGGATATGGAGTAACACAGATAGCAGACATATTAACCAAAGATAAAGTCCTTTTTTGCAAAAGAAGAAAAGCAAGAATTTCTAAAAGTGATGAACAAGTTATCCGATGAAAAAAGAGAAGAAAAGTATCAAGGGGATAAAGAAAAGTTAGAGAAACTGTCATCAAGAAATGCAGAATTAACAACCCTAATTACAAAACTATATGAAGACCATGCACTTGGTAAAATCCCTGTAAAACACTTTGATAGATTATTTAATATCTATGACACGGAGCAACAAGATTTAGAAAAGCAAATACAGTATTTTGAAGATGAAATAGAAAGCTATCATCAGAGAAAAGTTGACAGCGATAAATTCCTAAAAATGATAGAGAAATATACCGATATTGAGGAACTGACAGTACCAATGATAAATGAATATATAGAAAAAGTTGTAGTCCACGAATCAACAGGAGGAAGAAAAGGAAAAGACAGAAAACAACAAGTTGATGTGTATTTTAACTTTATAGGTAACTGTCAAGTACCACAAAAATTAGATATGGAAAAAAGGGCTTAGGAATGGTATTATATTAAATAAAATAGGATTGTAAGGAGGTGTTTTTATGTCGGCAATTAAAATTGAAAACCTCACTTTCTCATATTATGGATATGTAAAACCTATATTTGAAAATGTATCGTTTTCCTTTGATACAAACTGGAAAATAGGATTGATAGGAAGAAATGGAATTGGTAAATCAACTCTATTTAAGTTACTTTTAAATCAAGAAACTTATCAAGGTAAAATAAGCAAGGATGTTGAATTTATTAAATTTCCACCAAATATAATTGATACTTCAAAATTAGGGATTGAGTTATATAAAGAACTAATATCAGATGAGGAAGAATGGAAATTATTTAGAGAACTTAATTTGCTAAATGTAGATGAGAACCTTGTTTATAGGGAGTTTGAAACGCTTTCTAAAGGAGAACAAACAAAAATCCTTTTAGCTATTTTGTTTACGAGAGAAGATGGTTTTTTACTTATTGATGAACCAACAAACCATTTAGATATGGACGGAAGAAAAATTGTAAGTGAATATCTGAAAAGTAAAAAAGGTTTTTTGCTCATATCTCATGATAGAGATTTTTTAGATGGCTGTATCAATCATGTTATTTCTATTAACAGGAATTCTATTGATGTTCAATCAGGAAATTTTACATCATGGTATGAAAACAAATTAATGAAAGACCGATTTGAAATCAGTGAAAACGAGAAATTAAAAAAAGATATTAAACGATTAAAAGAAGCTGCAAGACAAAGTCAAATTTGGTCTGATAAAATTGAAAATACTAAAAATGGTGTGAAAGTATCAGGTGTAAAACCAGACAAAGGACATATAGGTCATCAGTCAGCCAAGATGATGAAAAAATCTAAGAATTTGGAGAATAGACAAAATAAGGCAATAGAAGAAAAACAGAATTTACTAAAAGATATTGAAACAAAGGAAAGTCTATTATTGCATCCATTACATCATCATAAAAATCTTCTAATATCGGTTGGTGATTTATCATCATACTATGGAGAAAAACAGATATTAAATAACCTAAGCTTTGAGATAAAACAAGGCGATATAGTAGCTATATATGGTAGTAATGGAAGCGGAAAATCGACCTTGATTAAAATTTTATTAGGTTTAAAACACGAGTATACAGGGGATATAAAATTAGCAAGTAATTTGAAAATATCGTATATTCCTCAAGATACATCTGATTTAACAGGTAGCCTAAATGAGTATATTCATAAGCAAGATGTTGATGAAACATTGTGTAAAACAATTCTTAGAAAATTAGATTTTTCAAGAGAATTATTTGAAATGGATATGAAGAATTATAGTGATGGACAAAAAAAGAAAGTTTTAATTGCCATAAGTTTGTCAAAGCCAGCTCATTTATTTGTTTGGGACGAACCATTAAATTATATAGATGTAATATCAAGAATACAGATTGAGGAAATCATAAAAGAAGCAAAGCCTACACTTATATTTGTGGAACACGATAAGCGATTTGTAGAAGATATAGCCAACAAAATCATACAATTATAAACGAAATAATGATCCTATGTCAAGATTTAGTACAAGTTAAAAAGAGAGGTTCCGCCAGCTAAGATGCTGGCAGAACATGCGTCTTATTATATATCTTTTCAAACTCGTCAGGAGACAAATAATTACAGTGACTATGAGTCCTGACAGTGTTGTAAAAGGCTTCAATGTATTCAAAACATTATCATATGGATAGGCACAACGAGAATAGCTTAGTTGCATAGTTTTGGTGGCTTCACGCCAAGCATTTGATACATACTGGCTACCACGATCTGAATGTATTATTAAAGGTAGTTCGATATTACGATAAGCCTTTGCTTTATTAATTGTGGCTACAACATTTGATACTTCCATAGTATTTGAAAGAGTCCATGCTATGATTTTTCGGGCAAACAAGTCCATGACACAATTAAGATATACAAAGCCATTTTGAGTCCATATATAAGTAATATCTGTGCACCATACGGCATTGGGGCGTTCTGGGTTAAATCGTTCATCAAGTATGTTTATAAGTTCAGTACTAAAATCAGAGTTTCTGGTGGTGGTAGTAAAAGGCTTAATCCATTGGGCTTTAATACCCATTTCACGCATATATTTTCCTACAGTGTGCTCAGCAATAGTTTCATCTGACTTGCGAAGTTCTTTGGTTATTTTAGGAGCACCATAGTTTTGTTTTGAAGCATCATAAATAAGCCGGATCTTCTTCTTAATGGTTTCTTTCCTCTGAATAGTAGGAGATAGTTTTCTATTAAGAAAAGAACGATATCCGGATCGAGACGCACCTAAAAATTTAAGCATTCCGGAAGGTAGAGACACGGTGTCTATTTACTTTAGCTGCCTCTACCTTTGCAGAAATCTCTGTATAGATAGCAATAGTTAACTTTTCCCCAGAATGCTTATGGCTTTTTTTAGTACATCAAGAGCATCCTGAGCATCACGAAGCTCACGGTTAAGGCGAGCTATTTCTTTTGCATCATCAGATTGATAGTTACCTGAGCCACGAATGGGAATGTCACCGTCATTATTACGAAATTGACTTTCCCATTTAGCAAGTGTACTAACACCAATACCAAGATTCTTGGCACATTCAACTTGAGTAAGATCCGGATGCTCATTTCGATAGTTGACAGCATCCAGCTTAAACTGTTTTGAGTGATGATTTCTTTTACTTGACATAATGAGTTCCTCCTAAGGTTTATTATATAACAAATAAGGGAATATCTCATTTTGTTTTGTACTAATTGAAAAACATAGATGAAAAAATCTTAATGGCAGAAGAAGAGATTAAGCAGTTACAAAACAAAAGAAAAAAACTCATCAGTCAGCAGAAACAGGAAGAACGAAAGAAAAAAGATAGACGGCTTTATGAAAAAGGAGCTTCCTGTATAGTTTAAATGTTGGACATTGAAAATTGAAGATACCTCAGAGTAAAATAAGACTACTGATTGGCAGGTTGGTAAATCTTATCAAACAGAGAGGTATCTACAATGAAGTCTAACACACAAAATGCAAAAATTAAAGCAATTACAGAAACTACTTTGGTACTCGGAATCGATGTCGGAAGTGAAACGCATTATGCAAGAGCTTTTGATTACCGAGGAATCGAGTATTCTAAGAAACCATTCAAGTTTAGTAATGATGAGGCCGGATTCGTGACATTTAAGGCATGGATTCTGGACATCAAAGAAAAGCATGGTAAGGACAAGGTGGTTCCCGGAATGGAGCCTACCGGCCACTACTGGTTCAATCTTGGTAAGTTCCTTCAGGACAACGAGATGAAGCCGGTTCTTGTGAATCCTCATCATGTAAAGAAATCAAAGAACTCGACGATAACAATCCGACAAAGAACGATCGTAAGGATCCGAAAGTCATAGCAGGACTAGTTAGAGAGGGACGTTATATGATCCCATATCTGCCGGAGGGTGTTTATGCAGATCTTAGAACTGCATCTAACATGAGATTTCAGCTACAAGAATTCAGAATAGGATCCGTCGTTGGTTCAATATATATTTTCCTGAATACAAAACGGTGTATGGGCAGCCGGATGCTAAAAGCGGAATGCTGATTATTAAGGTAGCGCCACTTCCGGAAGATATCATGACGTTGGGTATCGATGGGGTGAACCAAATCTGGCGAGATGCGAAGGTGAGAGCAGTTGGGAAAGCGAGGGCAAAGACCCTGATAGAAGCTGCTGAGCACAGTGTTGGAAGCAAAGAAAGTGAAATATCCGCAAGGATGGAAATCCGTATGCTGCTGGAGGATTATGAGTCCAGAAATATTCGTCTTCAGGAAGTAGTAGCTCTGATTGAAGAGCTGGTAAAAAAGATTCCAATGGCTGAAAAGCTGTTGGAAATTAAGGGAGTAGGAATCAAGACGGTGTCGGGATTCCTGGCTGAAGTAGGTGATATAAGCCGCTTCAATAACCCAAAAGAACTGCAGAAACTTGCAGGTTTAGCATTGGTTGAGAATAGTTCAGGTAAACATAAGGGTGAGACAACAATAAGCAGACGAGGTCGAAAGAGACTAAGATATCTGCTCTTCGAGGTTGCAATGTCCCTTGTGTCAAAGAATCCGGAATTCAGGGAACTCCACTCATACTATACAACCAGAAAGCTGAATCCCTTAAAGAAGATGCAGTCGTTGATGGTTGTAGCGGCAAAGCTGCTCCGTGTCTTCTTTGCAATGCTGACCAAGGGCGTGGACTATGATCCCAAAAAGCTGGTTAGTGATATAAAGAGACCGGCAGTATATCTGCAGGTAGCATAAGCGTACAATGTAATCAATACGGCGGCCGTCCTATGGGCGGTCACTAAACAAAGCAGAATGTAGCAGATAACGTCCACTGATCACAGTGCTGGTACAGGAAGCGAGTCAGTAATCAACAATACAAAGAATGAGCCGGTAGTCGGTAGGAATTGTAACCATGGGGCATGACCCCGTAAAGGAGCATAGCTGACACCCTGGTTATGGGCAGGCAGGACGAAGGAAGTTAGGACCTCTGGAGACAGAGATGATCCTGGTGGATATAGGAGGTTAGCTGCCATAGAGGGATGGGTATACACAAGGCCAGTAAAGCGAAAATCAATGACATTTTATTTCGTGTACCCTTTTACCGCTATTTCAGTACCAGATACACCGAAATGTTCATAACTCTGGCTTATTTACTGAGACAGACAAGGTCAAAAAACCTTGAATTTTCAACAAAAAACACTTGATTATATGAGGAGGAGTCTTTGAAAGTATCTTTACAGAAAGTAAAGATTTTACCAAAGATGAATTCTATCAGCTAATCACATTTCCGAATATAAAAGAAATAGTCAATCAAAAAATCCTAAAAATCATAGAGAAGCGAGAACAAAGCGAAAATCAAAATACAGAAAACTAAGAGGAAGAAACAGACATAGAGGAGTAGTCCCTTTCTTACAAGGGAGCACTTATACACCCTAAAGGGTGTGTGCGTTCTCCGAAGGCTCTTGCAGAGAGCATATCAGCTAAAGCTGATACAGGGGAGCTACACTCTCCTACGGAAATAAATTTCCTACCCATTGTGTACTTCCCAAAAGAAATCGGATAAAAGCAATACGATTTCTTTAGGAAGTCTTATCCATTTCCAACATTCCCATATCAAAAAAGGAGAGGAGGTCTTATCTTATGGTGATATATCATCTTTGCATAAAGATTATCTCAAGAGGCAAAGGCAAAAGTGCAGTAGTAGCTTCCGCCTATCGAAGTGGCGAAAAGATAAAAAACGAGTATGACGGCATAGTCCATGACTTTACAAGAAAAGGAGGAATAGCCCATACAGAAATCCTATTGCCACAAAATGCACCACAGGCATTTTTAGACAGGGGAACATTATGGAATAGCATAGAGAAAATAGATAAAGAGTAAAAACTCACAGCTTGCAAGAGAAATCGAAATTGCTTTACCTAAAGAACTAAATCGAGAAAAACAGATTGAACTTGTTAGGGAGTATATAAAAGATAATTTTGTAGATGTTGGTATGTGTGCCGACATTGCCCTACACGATAAAAATGACGGAAACCCACACGCTCATATCTTACTTACCATGCGACCGTTAAACGAAGATACAACATGGGGAGCAAAATCAAAAAAAGAATATATACTTGATGAAAACGGAGAAAAAGTAAAACTCAAGAACGGCAATTACAAAACAAGAAAAATCAATACAACAGATTAGAATGAACAAGACAAAGCAGAAGAATGGAGAAAAGCATGGGCAGATATTACAAACAAATATCTTAAAGAAAACAGCATACAGGAAAAAGTAGATCATCGTTCTTATCAAAGACAGGGGATAGAACATATACCGACTATTCATTTAGGCATATCTGCAACTCAAATGGAGAAGAAAGGTATTGTTACAGACAGAGGAAATATCAATCGGGAAATCAGATATCAGAACAAAATATTAAGAGAAATCTCAAGAAGAATAAAAGCCTTATTAAATTGGATAAGGGGAATTGGAAAAGAAGAAAAAGCAGAAACGGAAAACATAAAATCTATCCTCCCACCAAAAGAAAACCTATTATCTGTTTTTGAAAATCTTATCCGTAACAATGCAGATAACTATAATGCAGACTTAAAAAAATATATTGAGAGTTATCAGCTACTTAAAGAGAAAAACATCACTTCATTATCGTAGTTAAAAGGAAATATACTTGCTTTAAGAGATAAGAACTACAAGAGCCTTAAAAGATATTGAAAAGAAAGTGGATGATAACACCAAACTTATCGAACAAGCAGAGAAGTATTTAAAGCATAAAGACATCTACAAAGCCTATACAAAATTGAAGAAAAGCAAACAGGAAGATTTTTACAACGAACATGTCGCAGAGCTTATTTTGTTTGAGAGTGCTAAGAAATATCTGAAAGAGCATTTAGGAGAAAACAAGACCTTAGCAATCAGTAAATGGAAATCAGAACTTATCACTTTGAAGAAAGAGAAAAAGAGCCTATACAATCAAATATTAGAAATACGAGAAGAAGTTGAACAAGCTGAAAAAGTTAAGAACTGTATAGAGCAGTTACAGGTACAAGAAAAACAACTATCACAGGTAAAGCGGAATGAGTTAGACCTATAAAACTAATTAAAAATATGGTATAATTGTATATAATTATTTGATTTTGGAGGTGCTTAAATTTATGAATGAAAGAGAAAAAATCATTCGTTTATGGTTTGATATGTGGCTCACACAACAAGACTTAGGTATAGATGATATTTTTTTAGATGATGTAATTTATATTGAGAGCTGGAGTCCTAAGTATGAAAATTGTCAAATAGTAAAGCACTGGTTTAATGAATGGAATACAAGAGGAAAAGTGCTTGCTTGGGATATAAAGCAATTTTTTCATAAGGATAATCAAACTATTGTAGAATGGCATTTCAAAAATAAAATGAATGAGGGGAAAGGTGAAGAATTTGACGGTATTTCTTTGATTGTTTGGACAGCCGATAATAAGATAAAAGCATTGAAAGAGTTTGGCTGTAATTGTAATAACTACAATCCTTACAAAGAGAGTGAAACACCATTGTTTAGAGATGAAAAAGTGAATTGGTTTTAATGTGATTACTATGGATATAGATAGATTTTTCAAAACAGTTTTATCACAAAATGCAGAAGAACTTAGGAATTTTTTTCAAAAAAATGCCGTTATAAAATGGCATTGCACAAATGAGTTATTTACCTTAGATGAGTATATAAGGGCAAATTGTGAATATCCGGGGAATTGGAACGGAGAAATAGAGAGAATTGAAGAAAATGAAGATACTATTATTTTAGCTTGTCGGGTTTTTCCAACAGATAAAAATGAGTCTTTTCATGTAGTAAGTTTTATCTATCTTGAAGATAATTTGATTGTTGATATGGATGAATTATAATGAACCCATAAATTAAGACAAAAAAATTATTGTTTCTAAGTTGGATTTTCCGTATAATTTTATAGCGAAAGGAGTCCAAATATGGCAAGACAACAACTCTCCCCGGAGGAAAAATCTAAACTTGTCCTTGAAGCAATTCGAGGCGAGCGTACAATCAATGAGATAGCTGCCGAGAACAATATTCATCCAAATATGCTTTCAAAATGGAAACGAGAAGCAGAGTCTCAATTGTATACACTATTCCAAGATAATTTATCAAAAGAACGCAAAGCTCAAAAAGTATATGAATCCGAAATAAATGATTTATATGCTCAGATTGGCAAACTTACCACTCAGAACGAGTGGCTTTAAAAAAAATCTAGTTTCTGAGCTTAATGTAGCACAACACCGTCTGCTTGTTGACATGAATGGCTCAACCCTTCCTATATCTACACAAGTTCGCCTTTTAGAGCTTAACAGAAGCGGTCTTTATTATCAGCCGATTCTGCATTCCACGGAAGATTTACATATAAAGCAGATGATTGATAAAAATCTCCATTCCGCGGGCAAGCCGCGGCACAAATAGTAATGAAAGTGTTTACATCTCAACTCTGTGATTTAAAATATATAACAAGAAGCTATACTACAAAGCACGGGAGGTAAAGTTGTAAAAACTTTCTCTGTTTTAGACAGCATAAAAATCAGTGTAAGTTCTGTCTTTTCAAGCACAAATAAGTGGTATCATGAATCCGTACACTAAGAATTGTTAAAGCTCTTTGTTTTATTGTGTGGCAGTTCAGTCAATGGCTTCTTATCTTTTACGAAAGGAGTTACACTATGAAAGTTACTTATCAAACCTGTTGTGGTGTCGATGTTCACAAATCTTTTCTTGTTGCCACAATCATCAAAACTACCGCCGGTATTGAACCTTCTTATCAAAAGAAGCGATTCTCTACCTTCAACAATTCTATTTTAGACTTTAAATCGTGGCTTCTTGAAAATGAATGCCATGATGTCTGTATGGAATCCACAGGTAAATACTGGGTTCCTGTCTTTAATCTTCTCGAAGATCAAATCAACGTTACCATTGCTAATCCCAAATGGGTTAAAGCTGTTAAGGGTAACAAGGACGATACAAAAGATTCTAAATGGATTGGAGACTTATTCCGACTGGGACTTGTGAAAAGCAGCTACATTCCTTGTAGGTTGATCCGTATTCTTAGAGAATACACAAGATATCGTTACAAGATTGTTTCTTGCCGTTCAAGTGAAAAGAATAGATATCAGAATGCTCTTACTGTTTGTAATATCGCATTAGATTCTGTTGTATCCGATATCTTTGGGAAGTCATCCTCATCCATTATCGATTATCTGCTTGAACAATCAGGTACTACGATTAACCATGAAGAAATCGCTTCAAAACTTCTTAAGAGCCTCAAATCCAAAGAAGACGCTGTGATTGAATCTGTCGAAGGATATCAGATGACTGATGCCCAGAAATATCGTATGCGCCTAATTCGCGCACATATGGATTATATCACAGCTGAAATCAATGATATAGATAAACAGATTGAATCTTTGATTTCTTCCGATCCTGATTATGATAAAGCTATCCGGTTACTAACTACCATTCCGGGTGTCAAACGTGATAGTGCAATTACTATCATCTCCGAAATTGGTATTGATATGTCTCAGTTTTGTAATTCTAAACGCTTATGTTGTTGGGCAGGTCTTACCCCCAGCAACAATGAATCTGCCGGTAAGAAGAAATCTGTCCGTATTACACGTGCCGGTGTCTACCTCAAACCTGCATTAGTACAGTGTGCTCATGCAGCCGTGAAATCTGACAAGTCTCCTTACTACAAAACGAAATATGAATCCCTTGTTAAACGCCGTGGCAAGAAAAGAGCTGTTATTGCCATTGCCCGTATGATTCTTATAGCCATCTACCGGATGCTGTCTACCGGAGAGGTATGGAATCCAAGCGATCTTTACAAAATCGATATGCCTGCACCTTTAGCTGAAAAACAGAAGGCTAAGGCTATCAAGCAAGCCAAAAAACTTTTACAAAAGGAAGGACTGCTTCCTCCTGATGAACCTTTAGCTTCTTGATCAATCTACTAAATCTATATCCTCAAATAAGTTGCCTACTTAAGACAGCTTATTTAAGTGTGCCGGTTTACGGCTTACCTCTACTTTCTTTCACACTATCTATACCAGATATCCAATGTATGGATACTGTCGCATTTGTTGGTATATGAATGAAATAGAGTATTATGTGATTAATCATAAGCAGTCCTTCGCCATATGAAGGAAATGGGTATACAGGCAATATATCCACGGCAAAATACAAGCAGACCTGAGCCGGCTAATAAAATATATCCATACTTGCTAAAAGGGCTTAAAATCGACCATCCGGATCAATTATGGTCGATTGATATCACCTATATTCCTGTAAAAACAAACTGGCTATACTTGGTAACAATTATTGATTGGTATTCAAGATTCGTGCTACACTGGCAATTGAGTGATACTATGGAAATAGATTTTGTTATTGATACCAGTCGTAAGGCATTAAATGTATCCAGTCCTGAAATCATGAATTCAGACCAAGGAAGTCATTTTACAAGCCCAAAATTCACACAGATTTTTCTGGATGCAGATTCCAGAATCAGTATGGATCACCGTGGGCGTGCCTATGATAATATATTCATAGAAAGGCTCTGGCGAACCATAAAATATGAGGATATATATCCTAAGGCTTACGAGACGCCAAAAGAAGCTCGTATCGGAATTTATAACTATATAAAATTTTATAATCACGAGCGTCCACACTCACGCTTAAAATACCGCACACCGGAAGAAGTATACTGGGATAGGTAATTATCCTGTTTCTCCTTATTGTGTAGTATAAGTGCAGATATATGAGCTGTAAAGGGTTCCTTCGGAAGCTGCTTTGCAGCACACCCTTGACAGTTCATATATCCACACTTGGTGGGTAACTAAGGGAGAAAGGGATGGAATAATCTCTTCCGAAATCCAACTTAAATTTTTTGAAAAATTGTTTTGACAAATGGGTTCACTTTAGATTGATGGCGGATTATATCACTCTCAATGTCATGGGTTTTATAAAGATTTTTCTGCCGGATTTATAATAATATTTTTAAATAAAAAATTTAAAATGACATAATATGTCCATGTAATATATTATAATAGGCATATAGGAGATGAGGTATGAAGATTGAGGGAATGGATAAGTCGTCACGATTGCTAAAGATATACTCCAAGCTGGTGAAGGGCCATATTGTAAATAAAAGTGAAGAAGCGGCAAACTTTAATGTGGATGAAAGAACCATACAAAGAGATATTGCAGCCATAAAAGATTATGTGGGTTCTGAGGTGACAAATAACGGTATTATAAACTCTATAATCTTTGATAAAGAGGCAGGAGGGTACAGAATCGAATCCTCATATCAGGGAACCTTGTCAAACAGCGAAACACTTGCAGTATGTAAAATATTGTTAGACAGCAGAGCCTTTCCTAAGGATGAAATGAAAGGTATTCTTGATAAGCTTATAAGTTGCTGCGTACCTAAAGAGAACAGACAGCCGGTTAGGGAGCTGATAGGAAATGAAGAACATCATTATATAGAACTGAGGCATAAAACCAACTTCCTTGATACATTATGGGGTCTTGGCCAGGCCATAAGAAGCTGCAAATATGTAGAACTTGAGTACAGGAGAACCAAAGATAAGGCGATTGTAAAAAGAAAAATAAAGCCTGTAGGGATAATATTCTCAGAATACTACTTTTATATAACCGCATTTATAGATGACAAGGAAGTTCTGGAAAACTTTGATGTAATAAACGATGCCTTCCCCACCATATACCGAGTGGATAGAATTGTAAGTTACAAATTGCTTGAAGAGCGATTTAAAATGCCCTACAAAGACAGATTTGAAGAGGGCGAATTCAGAAAAAGAGTCCAGTTTATGTATGGCGGAAAGCTGAACAGAATCCGCTTTGAATATACCGGCACCGATGTGGATGCAATCCTAGACCGCCTACCCACAGCAAAGATAGAAAGCGAAAAGGATGGTAAGTATATTATTAAGGCAGAGGTGTTTGGAAAGGGAATTGATATGTGGTTAAAGAGCCAGGGGGAGAATGTGAGGGTGATAGAGGGAAAGTAAAAGTGACAAATATGATTATCTTGTATGGATTTAGATTAATGGATAAATTTTTATATTGGAGAGGTGAAAGATATGAATGTAAGAATAGTAGTAATATGTTCAAATGAACTGGAGCGTATCATTGTTGACGGAATAGAAATGGATGATATATCACCAATTAGACATAAACCAATTCAGGATTGGTTTGTTCCTTCAAATGGTAGAGATGGATGGGAAGGTCTGATTCAGGAAATAAAAAGAAATATAGATGATAGTGAGACAAAGCTTAGTTTTGAATTTCAGGGTCCAAAGGAAAGCAAGGATATATTTGAAAGATTGATTAGAGAATATGGATATGGTGTAGATGAATTAAGTGATGATGAAATTGCTAAAATACATTTAGAAGATGCTAGAAAAGCTGAACATAGGGGATTGTATAAAAAGGCATTACAACATTATGAAAAAGCGGCTGAGTTTGGTAAGTCTGCAGAAGCATCTTTTTGTGTTGCAGAATATTACTTTAATTTTGAGGAAAAAGGGATTGAATGTTCTAAGGAAGATGCACTGTCAAATGCAATTGATTATTATGAAAAATCGGCATCAGCAGGTTATGCAAAGGCTCAATATAAACTATATAAAATATTGGCAACGGATGAGTATGTAAAGAAAGATAGAGTAACCGCACTGAAATGGTTGAAAAAAGTGGCGGAGTCAGGAGATGACAAGGCACAGGTTGATCTGGGGAATGAGTTATATGATAAAGACTGCAAAGAAGCTTTGAAATGGTATCTAAAAGCTGTTGAGAATAATAATGCAGAAGGGCAATGGAGGTTGGGATGGTTGTATGAATCAGGAAAGTTAGGGAAAGCAGATTATGTAAATGCAGAGAAATGGTATAAAAAAGCCTCAGAAAATAATAATGCAGAAGGGCAATGGAGGTTGGGATGGTTATATGAATCAGGAAAGTTAGGGAAAGCAGATTATGTAAATGCAGAGAAATGGTATAAAAAAGCCTCAGAAAATAATAATGCAGAAGGGCAATGGAGGTTGGGAAGGCTGTATGAATCAGGAAATTTAGGTAAAGTAGATTATGTAAATGCAGAGAAATGGTGGAAAAAGGCGGCAGAAAATAATAATGCAGAAGGACAATGGAGATTGGGATGGTTGTATGAATTGGGATGTTTAGGGAAAGAGGATTATGTAAATGCAGAGAAATGGTATAAAAAGGCGGCAGAAAATAATAATGCAGAAGGACAATGGAGATTGGGAGTTTTGTATGCATCAGGAAATTTAGGTAAAGTAGATTATGTAAATGCAGAGAAATGGTGGAAAAAGGCGGCAGAAAATGATAATGCAGAAGGACAATGGAAGTTGGGATGGTTGTATGAATCAGGAAAGTTAGGGAAAGCAGATTATGTAAATGCAGAGAAATGGTATAAAAAGGCGGCAGAAAATAATAATGCAGAAGGGCAATGGAGGTTGGGAAGGCTGTATGAATCAGGAAATTTAGGTAAAGTAGATTATGTAAATGCAGAGAAATGGTGGAAAAAGGCGGCAGAAAATAATAATGCAGAAGGACAATGGAGATTGGAATGGTTGTATGAATTGGGATGTTTAGGGAAAGAGGATTATGTAAGTGCAGAGAAATGGTATAAAAAGGCGGCAGAAAATAATAATGCAGAAGGGCAATGGAGATTGGGAGTTTTGTATGAATCAGGAAATTTAGGTAAAAGTAGATTATGTAAATGCAGAGAAATGGTGGAAAAAAAGGCGGCAGAAAAATGATAATGCAGAAGGGCAATGGAGGTTGGGATGGTTGTATGAATCAGGAAAGTTAGGGAAAGCAGATTATGTAAATGCAGAGAAATGGTATAAAAAAAGCCTCAGAAAAATAATAATGCAGAAGGGCAATGGAGGTTGGGAAGGCTGTATGCATCAGGAAATTTAGGTAAAAGTAGATTATGTAAATGCAGAGAAATGGTGGAAAAAAAGGCGGCAGAAAATAATAATGCAGAAGGACAATGGAGATTGGGATGGTTGTATGAATTGGGATGTTTAGGGAAAGAGGATTATGTAAATGCAGAGAAATGGTATAAAAAAAGGCGGCAGAAAATAATAATGCAGAAGGACAATGGAGATTGGGAGTTTTGTATGCATCAGGAAATTTAGGTAAAGTAGATTATGTAAATGCAGAGAAATGGTGGAAAAAGGCGGCAGAAAATGATAATGCAGAAGGACAATGGAGATTGGGATGGTTGTATAAAAGGGGATATTTAGGGAAAGCAGATTATGTAAGTGCAGAGAAATGGTATAAAAAGGCAGCAGAAAATAATAACTCTAACGGACAGCTGGGATTAGGACTTTTATATGAATGTATAGAAAAAGATTATACTAAAGCTATAGAATGGTATAACAAAGCAATCAAAAACAATGATGTTGAATCAATGTTTTTTTTGGGACGCTGCTATGAGCTTGGTACAGGAGTAAAGAAGGATTTGGAGGTTGCATTTCAGTGGTACAAAAAAGGTGCTGATGCACAAAATCCTGATGCTGATTGTTGCTTTAAAATAGCGGAATCATATTATGTACAAATTAACCCAAAGGGCGTATTAAAAACCGGGGTTATGTTAGCAGCCTCAGTACTAATACCGGTAACAAATTTTGTTACAATACCGACGGCTATTTTAGGAGCAGGTGTCGCTACAGTAATGAAATATGATAAGTTTGTTAAAACAGATGCAGGTAAGGATATGATGAAATATTACCGTAGAGCTGCAAACTTAGGTCATTCTAAAGCAAAGGAAAGAGTAAAAGAGTTGGAGACATATGAGAAATAAAAGGGGGATTATAGTATGGAAAATCAAATTGATGTGAGAAATTATAGTAAATTGGCAAACTCTATAGGGCTGGCTCAATATACTGTATACAAAAAATATCTAAGTGATTTGAGTTTATTTCCTGTAGTATCGCCGTCACAAGTACTGCTGGATGAAGATACGGAAAACTGCATCAGATTAGTTGAATTAGAGAAATTGGTACAAAAAAAAGGTGAAGATATATTTCAAAAGCTTACCACAGTTTATCATGCAAGTATGTCCCTTGGCTGCAATTTGGTAGTAATGGTGGATGTTGCGAATACAAAAGCTCCCGCAAAAATATATATAGGAGTTAAGAATGCAGGCTTTGATAAACAAGAAAAAAAGAATTTGACAATATCATTTGAAACATTAAAAAATGGCTTAAAAAGCAATTTTCCTGGAACAACTTTTAAAGATATTCCATCAAAGGAAGTTCTTCCCAGAGTGATGGATGAGATATTTGGAGATTCAGCAAAGTATATTTCCTCAACTTCATGTATAGCGTCAAGGAGAGATAAAACAAAGACAGAGGATAAAACTTTTGTACAAGGTATAGAGCGGTTGATTGATGTGATGCAGGGGAATGCATATACGGCTGTATTTATAGCAAAACCTATCTCAACAACTGAACAAAGTTTAATTAGAGATGGGTACGAAAGTATATATAGCTCGTTGTCAGCATTCAGAAAAAGCACCTGGTCGTATAGTAGTAATGAAAGTTATGCTGTTATGAAAAGTTTAAGCAATGGTATATCAGAGTCTATAACAACAGGAACTTCACATACACAATCGCATACTAGAAGTTTTGGTGCCAATATAGGTATCAATTCATCTAAAAGTTCAAGCAGTGAATATTCCCATTCAGTGAGCACAAGTAAGTCAAGTCCAACAAAAGTAGCAAGAGCCGGTCAGGCTATGGCTGCTGCAGGAGGATTATGTAAATTGGTTGGACCACTTGTGGCAACTGCTTTTCCACCATTAGGAGGAGCGATAATGGTTGCTAGTAAAGCATTACCTGTTGTTGGAGCAGCAATGAGTGGATCAACAGAAGGTAGCTCTATTTCAGATACAATAGCAAATTCCGTGGGAAAATCATTGGGGATTGAAGGAGGGCTGAATGCAGGATTTTCCAATACAACCAGTGAAACTATAAGTAAATCGAAATCAGAATCAAAAACAGAAACAATAACTGAAGGTAATACTGATACGAAGGGGACAGGTAAAAGTCTACAGATTGAAAATATTAATAAACCTATAGATGATATACTTGTGAGAATAGATGATCTTTTAAATAGAGTTCAAGAATGTGAGGACTATGGTGCATATAACTGTTCTGTATATTTCATTTCTGGAAAGCAGGCAAGTTGTATGTTGGGAGCAAATACATTCAGAGCACTTATGATAGGAGAGGGATCTTCATTGGAAACCGGTGCTATAAATTTGGAATGGTGAAAAAGACCATGAGCCTGAAAAAGTGAAGGCCATGAAGGAGTATCTTAGGAGATTTGAGCATCCTCTATTTGCTATGCCAATATCTGAAGTAGTGAATACTGAAGATGATCTTGTAACATACACTGCGGGTACGATTGTAAGTGGTTTGGAATTGCCTTTACACATGGGGCTTCCATTAAGGTCTGTGTATGGTTTACCTGTTATTGAGTATGCAGAGTTTGGTAAGGAAGTAGTGAAGTATACAAATGAAGAAGGCAAGCCGGAATGTAGAATCGGTGATGTTTTTAATATGGGAGCTATTTCAGATACTGAAGTTAAATTGGACATAAATTCACTTGTAATGCATACTTTTATAACCGGAACCACAGGCTCGGGAAAATCAAATACAGTATATTGGCTACTTAATCAGTTAGTAAAGGAAAACAAAAAATTTCTTGTAATTGAGCCGGCTAAGGGTGAATACAAGAAAGTATTAGGACAAAATGATGATGTAGAGGTATATGGGACTAATCCATTAAAGAATGATAGTAAACTTTTGAGAATAAATCCATTTAGTTTTCCTGTTGAAGAAGTCCATATTTTAGAGCATTTGGATAGGTTAGTTGAAATATTTAATGTGTGTTGGCCTATGTATGCTGCAATGCCTGCAATTTTAAAAGATGCTATTGAGAGAGCGTATACCTCAGCCGGTTGGGATTTGATAAAATCGGAAAACAGATACAGCATCGAGCTATTTCCGACATTTGGTGACGTAATGATTCAGATCAAGCAAGTACTGAATGAAAGTGATTATTCAAGTGATAATAAAGGGGATTATATAGGATCATTAGTAACTAGAATGCGATCGTTAACTAACGGGATTAATGGGGTAATATTTCAAGCGAATGAGATCTCAGCAGAAGAACTATTTGACAAAAATGTTATAGTGGATATTAGTAGGGTGGGCTCAAGTGAAACAAAAGCACTTATAATGGGTATACTTGTCTTGAAGCTTCAGGAGCATAGAATGACAAATAAGAATCCTGATAGTGATTTAGCACATGTTACAGTTTTGGAAGAAGCTCACAATCTTCTTAGAAGAACATCTACAGAGCAGTCAAGTGAGAGCTCAAATCTATTAGGAAAATCCGTAGAGATGTTATCAAATGCAATTGCTGAAATGAGAACCTATGGAGAAGGTTTTATTATTGCAGACCAATCTCCGGGGTTATTGGATATGTCTGTTATAAGGAATACGAATACAAAAATAATAATGAATCTTCCAGATTTTGATGATAGAGAGCTCGTAGGAAGAGCGGCAGGATTGAAAGATGAACAAATTGTTGAGATTGCAAAACTCCCTACAGGTGTTGCAGCTGTTTATCAAAATAAGTGGATAGAGGCAGTTTTGTGTAAAATTGATAAGTATGATACTAAGTGTAAGGAGTATAGATTAGAAACTAATTTGAATAAACTTGATACATCTAATACAACAAAAGTTATAGAGTATTTGCTTTCAAATATAAATGAAATTGAGCCTCAAGTTAATGATATTGAAAAACTGAAAAAGTCTGTAATTGGAGCAGATATTTTTATCGTCAATAAAACTTGAATTACTTAGACATATAAGTTTAAACAAAAAGATGAATAGAGAGAAAGTTGGGAAGTTTATAACTTATATTGTAGATAGGGATAATAATATATTTGAAAGGGCAAATTCATCGGATAATATTGAAGAATGGAACAGCAGGTTAATTCAAGAGATGACTATACAAACAGATAGTATGTCTATAGAGTTATTAAATAGTATATTGGAGTGTTTGATTCATTTTAGAAGTTTGGAAAATCCCCATGATGTAGAAAACTTCAATAGATGGATGGAATATATGGGAAGGAATGTTATTTAAATGGAATTTTCTGAGGGTGGTAAAGATTTTGTAAAAGATGTAAGAGATACAAGCGATGAATCTCGTGATAAAGGAAAATTTATTTTTCCGGATTTTTTTAAAGATGGAAAAGAACTAGTGGATTTGGTGACATCTGAGGTAGGGGGAAATATTTCAGAGGGTATAAAAAGTATTTTTCCAAATTTTATTAGGACAGAATGCAATCTTGATATAGAATATTCTTTTATTGATAAGGATAGACAATATTACGATGATAATGGCAATTTGTATCGTATTGGTGATGACCTGTTGCCAAACAATAAGTATGAAATAAATGGATATAGTTATGAAACCGATGATAAGGGAAGAATTATATTGGTTGAGGGTATATTGCATATTAAGGATAGGGATGGTCGATTAATAATTGGCGACTCTATAGAAACTATTGGTAAAGGTGACCAAAAAGATGGTGATGATAGAGGGCATTTGATAGGAGATCAATTTGATGGTTCAAACAGACTAGAAAATATGATTCCACAGGATGCGGATATAAATAGAAAAGACTATAGGAATTTGAAAATGAATTAGCAAAAGAAGTTAAAGACGGAAAGAAAGTATATGTGAATATTGAAGTAATATATTCTGGAGATTCTAGGCGTCCGGAAGCTTTAGTTGTTAATTATAGCATTGATGGAAAAGAAAGTATGAGGGTGTTCACTAATGGTTAGAAGCATGGATAATAAAGTTTTTCAAGATATATTTGATATTTTGCAACCTGTATTGCCAAAAGAATGGAAGAAATTGCTTATTTTTATCGGATATACCGAAGGTAGTTACACAATGAAATATCACACATGTAATGAGAGTGGGGTATATATAGATTGCTTTAGCCAAAAAGAGATAAACAGAGCACAGCTAATTGGGGTATTTATGAATATTGATAAGATAGTTTCTCCACAAAGAAAAGATCTGGATGAAAAAAATCGATGGACTGTAATGACAATGATAGTTGATTCTGAGGGGAATATGAAGTCAGAGTTTGATTATACTGATATCAGTGAAATTGCGATACAGTATGAGAGAGAATGGGAGAAAAAATATCTCGTTTAATAATTTATGAAAAAGAGGATATTGAAAGTATTCTGTAAACTTCAAAAATTGGTATAATCTTTGTAAGATTCAGATATGGGTAGAGCCAATTTTTTAGGTTCTACCTATATATTTGCATTATACAGAAGTTTTTGATGTGTTGTGATATAACACTGTTGTAACATCTTGACCTAATAAGTTAAAATCTTTAGAAGGAAAAGAGGTAGTTACAATGAGCAAATATTTTGAACCTGAAAATTTAGGGGATGTCAAGCTTTTTGTGTAAGTTTCAAAAAAATATTTGGCTCTATAATTAATGTTGGGGTTGGCAATTGCTAATCTCAACATTTTTTATTATTATAAATAAAAAAAACTCCAAGTCCCCAGTTCATCACAACTACACTTGGAGGAGGTGTTCATATGAACGACCTAGCTAAAATTTTAGGCGTTGATGAAGCAAAAGTCAATATAAAATCTATAGATGATCATGCAATCTCATTTTATATTCAGACAGATATCAAGCCTCATTCATGTCCTAACTGCAACGCATTGACTTCTAAAGTACATGACTATAGGATTCAAAAGATGAAAGATATTCCTTTGCAGGGTAAATCATGTTTTTTATTTTTGAAAAAGAGGCGTTATCATTGTTCTCATTGTGGTAAACATTAGTGTGAAAGAAAGTAGAGGTAAGCCGTAAACCGGCGCACTTAAATAAGCTGTCTTAAGTAGGCAACTTATTTGAGGATATAGATTTAGTAGATTGATCAAGAAGCTAAAGGTTCATCAGGAGGAAGCAGTCCTTCCTTTTGTAAAAGTTTTTTGGCTTGCTTGATAGCCTTAGCCTTCTGTTTTTCAGCTAAAGGTGCAGGCATATCGATTTTGTAAAGATCGCTTGGATTCCATACCTCTCCGGTAGACAGCATCCGGTAGATGGCTATAAGAATCATACGGGCAATGGCAATAACAGCTCTTTTCTTGCCACGGCGTTTAACAAGGGATTCATATTTCGTTTTTGTAGTAAGGAGACTTGTCAGATTTCACGGCTGCATGAGCACACTGTACTAATGCAGGGTTTGAGGTGAGACACCGGCACGTGTAATACGGACAGATTTCTTCTTACCGGCAGATTCATTGTTGCTGGGGGTAAGACCTGCCCAACAACATAAGCGTTTAGAATTACAAAACTGAGACATATCAATACCAATTTCGGAGATGATAGTAATTGCACTATCACATTTGACACCCGGAATGGTAGTTAGTAACCGGATAGCTTTATCATAATCAGGATCGGAAGAAATCAAAGATTCAATCTGTTTATCTATATCATTGATTTCAGCTGTGATATAATCCATATGTGCGCGAATTAGGCGCATACGATATTTCTGGGCATCAGTCATCTGATATCCTTCGATAGATTCAATCACAGCGTCTTCTTTGGATTTGAGGCTCTTAAGAAGTTTTGAAGCGATTTCTTCATGGTTAATCGTAGTACCTGATTGTTCAAGCAGATAATCGATAATGGATGAGGATGACTTCCCAAAGATATCGGATACAACAGAATCTAATGCGATATTACAAACAGTAAGAGCATTCTGATATCTATTCTTTTCACTTGAACGGCAAGAAACAATCTTGTAACGATATCTTGTGTATTCTCTAAGAATACGGATCAACCTACAAGGAATGTAGCTGCTTTTCACAAGTCCGAGTCGGAATAAGTCTCCAATCCATTTAGAATCTTTTGTATCGTCCTTGTTACCCTTAACAGCTTTAACCCATTTGGGATTAGCAATGGTAACGTTGATTTGATCTTCGAGAAGATTAAAGACAGGAACCCAGTATTTACCTGTGGATTCCATACAGACATCATGGCATTCATTTTCAAGAAGCCACGATTTAAAGTCTAAAATAGAATTGTTGAAGGTAGAGAATCGCTTCTTTTGATAAGAAGGTTCAATACCGGCGGTAGTTTTGATGATTGTGGCAACAAGAAAAGATTTGTGAACATCGACACCACAACAGGTTTGATAAGTAACTTTCATAGTGTAACTCCTTTCGTAAAAGATAAGAAGCCATTGACTGAACTGCCACACAATAAAACAAAGAGCTTTAACAATTCTTAGTGTACGGATTCATGATACCACTTATTTGTGCTTGAAAAGACAGAACTTACACTGATTTTTATGCTGTCTAAAACAGAGAAAGTTTTTACAACTTTACCTCCCGTGCTTTGTAGTATAGCTTCTTGTTATATATTTTAAATCACAGAGTTGAGATGTAAAACACTTTCATTACTATTTGTGCCGCGGCTTGCCCGCGGAATGGAGATTTTTATGAATCTTATCCTTTTATTGCGAAGTATCTGCATCGGACATCCAGACTTACTCGATGGATTGCTAGCTCATTTTTCGATACCCTGAATATTCAACAGATAGCAAACAGAACCAATGTTTCATCTCATATTGTTTATCAAGTGCTTTCTACAATTCATCATTCCTCTTCTAACCTTGGAGAAGCCATTTCTATAGATGAATTTAAAGAGAATGTAGGCACTGAGAAATATCAAACGATAGTGGTTGACCCTATAAAACATAGAGTATTCGATGTACTCTATTCCAGAAAAGGAACTTGCTTAGTCGACTACTTTAAATCGCTTGATCCGTCTAAACGGATAAAAGTCCAATACTTTTCTTGTGACATGAATAAAACCTTCATCGACTTGGCTAGGATATATTTTCCCAATGCAAAGATCGTTATTGATCGGTATCATTTCGTCAGACAAGTCTATTGGGCTCTTGAAAATGTACGAAAGAGAATTCAAAAAAGAATGTTACCTCCTCATATAATCAAGTGTTTTTTGTTGAAAATTCAAGGTTTTTTGACCTTGTCTGTCTCAGTAAATAAGCCAGAGTTATGAACATTTCGGTGTATCTGGTACTGAAATAGCGGTAAAAGGGTACACGAAATAAACGTCATTGATTTTCGCTTTACTGGCCTTGTGTATACCCATCCCTCTATGGCAGCTAACCTCCTATATCCACCAGGATCATCTCTGTCTCCAGAGGTCCTAACTTCCTTCGTCCTGCCTGCCCATAACCAGGGTGTCAGCTATGCTCCTTTACGGGGTCATGCCCCATGGTTACAATTCCTACCGACTACCGGCTCATTCTTTGTATTGTTGATTACTGACTCGCTTCCTGTATCAGCACTGTGATCAGTGGACGTTATCTGCTACGTTCTGCTTTGTTTAGTGACCGCCCATAGGACGGCCGCCGTATTGATTACATTGTACGCTTATGCTATCTGCAGATATACTGCCGGTCTTTTTATATCGCCAACCAGCTTTTGGGGATCATAGTCCACGCCCTTGGTCAGCATTGCAAAGAAGACACGGAGCAGCTTTGCCGCTACAGCCATCAACGACTGCATCTTCTTTAAGGGATTCAGCTTTCTGGTTGTATAGTATGAGTGGAGTTCCCTGAATTCCGGATTCTTTGACACAAGGGACATTGCAACCTCGAAGAGCAGATATCTTAGTCTCTTTTGACCTCGTCTGCTTATTGTTGTCTCACCCTTATGTTTACCTGAACTATTCTCAACCAATGCTAAACCTGCAAGTTTCTGCAGTTCTTTTGGGTTATTGAAGCGGCTTATATCACCTACTTCAGCCAGGAATCCCGACACCGTCTTGATTCCTACTCCCTTAATTTTCAACAGCTTTTCAGCCATTGGAATCTTTTTTTACCAGCTCTTCAATCAGAGCTACTACTTCCTGAAGACGAGTATTTCTGGACTCATAATCCTCCAGCAGCATACGGATTTCCATCCTTGCGGATATTTCACCTTCTTTGCTTCCAACACTGTGCTCAGCAGCTTCTATCAGGGTCTTTGCCCTCGCTTTCCCAACTGCTCTCACCTTCGCATCTCGCCAGATTTGGTTCACCCCATCGATACCCAACGTCATGATATCTTCCGGAAGTGGCGCTACCTTAAGAATCAGCATTCCACTTTTAGCATCCGGCTGCCCGTACACCGTTTTGTATTCAGGAAAATATATATTGAACCAACGACTGATCCTATTCTGAATTCTTGTAAGCTCCGCTTGTAGCTGAAATCTCATGTTAGATGCAGTTCTAAGATCTGCATAAACACCCTCCGGCAGATATGGGATCATATAACGTCCCTCTCTAACTAGTCCTGCTATGACTTTCGGATCCTTACGATCGTTCTTTGTCGGATTGTTATCGTCGAGTTCTTTTGATTTCTTTACATGATGAGGATTCACAAGAACCGGCTTCATCTCGTTGTCCTGAAGGAACTTACCAAGATTGAACCAGTAGTGGCCGGTAGGCTCCATTCCGGGAACCACCTTGTCCTTACCATGCTTTTCTTTGATGTCCAGAATCCATGTCTTAAATGTCACGAATCCGGCCTCATCATTACTAAACTTGAATGGTTTCTTAGAATACTCGATTCCTCGGTAATCAAAAGCTCTTGCATAATGCGTTTCACTTCCGACATCGATTCCGAGTACCAAAGTAGTTTCTGTAATTGCTTTAATTTTTGCATTTTGTGTGTTAGACTTCATTGTAGATACCTCTCTGTTTGATAAGATTTACCAACCTGCCAGTCAGTAGTCTTATTTTACTCTGAGGTATCTTCAATTTTCAACGTCCAACATTTAAACTATACAGGAAGCTTCTCTTAGGAAGTACTACAAACGAAGTAAGAGCTTAATTACGAAGAGAAAAGCAAAGCTATAGAACGATAACCGAGCGGCACTTGAACTAATGCTTGAATATTCAGAAGATTTAAGAAAAGCACATTTTATTAAAGAGTTATTTGTTGATATTCTTGATGAAAACGCCTATTCAAAGCAAAGAACTTTGTTTAGTGAATGGCTCCGTGAGGTAGAAAATTCAGGAATTGAAGAGTTCAAAGCAGCAATAACCGCATTTAGAAATAACTACAAGTATATCTTAAACTCTCTTAAGTACAGGCACATTTCAAATGGTCCTACAGAAGGATTGAATAATAAGATAAAGGTGCTGAAAAGAATATCTTATGGCGTACGAAACTTTAAATATTTTAGAAACAGAATTTTAATGGCTATGGCTTAAAAAGAACTGGGGACGAGGTTTTTTGTGGTGCAAAAATATACCTAAACAAAACAGATATAGAGTATTCCATAGATCTGTTAGCAAAAACTATGCAATTCCTTCAAAAAGAGTGGGTTGAAAATCAACCCACCCCAACATTTGACAAAGAACCAATAAAAACTACAGGAATAGTAAATCGAAAGGTTTGCTGTTTTTTGTTGACTAAAAGTGAAAATATCTTACAGGGAAAAGTGTCCATAAATATAAAAAGGTACATATCAAAACGCTTACTGGGGAAATAAAAAAGACATCGAGCCGTACATGGATGAAAAATTCCAAAACAATATCTTGCTTACTCAGACAGAACGATTAACAATGAATGGCAGACCTGCTAATCCAAAGCATGCAAGAAATAAAAATGTACTTGTTATAGGAGGATCAGGAAGTGACAAGACTCGATTTTTTGTAAAACCAAACCTTATGCAAATGCACAGTAGCTATTATGTAACCGATCCGAAAGGAACGATAGTTCTTGAGTGTGGCAAGATGCTTGAAGATAATGGTTATGAGATAAAAATCTTAAACACCATTAACTTCAAAAAGAGTATGAAATACAATCCCTTTGCTTATCTTAGAAATGAAAAAGACATACTCAAATTAGTACAGACAATCATCGCAAACACTAAAGGTGAGGGAGAAAAAGCAGGTGAAGATTTTTGGGTAAAAGCCGAAAAACTCTACTATACAGCACTTATCGGCTATATCTTCTATGAAGCTCCAAGAGAAGAAAAGAACTTTGCAACCCTTCTTGATATGATAGACGCTTCGGAAGTAAGGGAAGATGACGAAACCTATATGAATCCGATAGATAGACTCTTTGAAGCATTGGAAAAGAAAGAGCCTACACACTTTGCAGTGAAGCAATATAAAAAGTACAAATTGGCAGCCGGTGACGCTACTATGGGAGAACAATCTAATCAATTACATATCGAACCACCTGAGAATCGCCGATATGTAACTGCTTAGGCGGTTCTCTTCTTTTTTTGAGATTATGCTTAAGCCGAAGGAAGGAGGAAGCGATGAAACATCAGCAGAAGTACGTGGCTTTGTATGAGCGTCTGAGCCATGATGATGAACAGCTCGGCGAGTCAAACAGTATCTTCAACCAGAAAGAGATGCTCGAAGAATATGCCAGAAACCATGGCATAACCAACTACCGCCATTTCACTGATGACGGAATCTCCGGCACCCGCTTTGACCGCCCAGGCTTTCTGGCAATGATGGATCAGGTCAAGCAAGGCAATATCTCACAGATCTGCATCAAGGATATGAGTCGTATGGGCCGTGACTACCTGCAGGTCGGCCAACTCATGGAGATGCTCCGCCAGAAAGGCGTGATGCTCGTTGCCATCAATGACGGCGTAGACACTTCCAAGGGTGACGATGACTTCGTGCCGTTCCGTAATATCATGAATGAATGGTACGCCAAGGACACGAGCAAGAAGATCAAATCCGTCTTTCAGGCGAAAGGCCGCTCCGGCAAGCACGTAGCGAGCAGTCCGCCGTATGGTTATTTCAAGAGCAAGGACGATCCGAACCAGTGGGTCGTGGACGAGGAAGCTGCGCAGGTGATCCGCCGGATCTTCCAGATGACTCTTGAAGGACTTGGCCCTTATCAGATCACTCAGATCCTGAAGAACGAGAAAGTTCCGATTCCGGCGATCCACATGAATAAATTTGGGGTCGGGAATCATCGCGGCAGAGAGATCAAAGATCCTTATAACTGGTCAAGTTCAACCGTGGTCGGCATTCTGGAACGCCGCGAGTATCTTGGTCATACCGTGAACTTCAAGACAAGGAAGCACTTCAAAGACACTCACAGCCACTATGTGGACGACGATCTGTGGGTGATCTTTGAGGACACGCAGGAGCCGATCATCGATCAGGAAACCTTCGATTTGGTCCAGAAGATCCGAAGCAATGTGACCAGATGGCCGAACGGATGGGGACCGGCTCATCCGCTGACCGGACTTGTCTATTGTGCCGGATGCGGCGGCAAGCTCTATTGCCACAGGACGGACAACGGCAAGCGCGTCGATAAGTTCACATGCGGCAACTATCCTCAGAAGAAATGTAAGTCCGGACACAGGATCGACGGCAACGACCTGCTTCAGGCCGTAGGCCGCACCCTGAAGCGGTCCATGATTATATTCAGGTGGATAACAACCAGTTCATTAAGACCGTTGAAGAGTCGCTCACCAGTCAGCAGACACAGGATGTGAAGACTCAGAAAAAGAGGCTTGCGGAGTGCCAGCACAGGGCGCAGGAACTGGAAACGCTTCTCTGTAAGATCTATGAGGACAATATCCTCGGGAAACTGCCGGATAAACGGTATCAGATGCTCAGCAGTCAATATGAGCACGAAAGTACGGCTCTTGAACAGGAAATCAGCGGGCTTTCCGCTTCGATCGACAGTTATACGGACGGCACTAGCGAGGCGAAGAAGTTCATGGCACTGATTAACAAGTATCAGGACTTCGAGAACCTAACTCCGGCCATGCTGAATGAGCTGATCGACAAGATTGTGGTTCATGAGCGTGACCGCAAAGGAAGTATCCAGACCACACAGCGGGTCGATATCTACTTCTCTTTCATCGGAAACTTTGTCCCGCCCGCGGAGCCTGTCAATCCCAAAGTGGCCACCGCGCAGGAAGAGGAGCGCCGCAAGATAGAGGAAAGGAAGGACCGCCTGTATCAGAACTACCTGCGCAGGAAGGCCAATGGTTCACAGCAGAAATGGGAAGAAAAATACAAGCCGATCAGAGAAGCCCGAAAGGCAAAGCAGAAGGCAGAGCTTGACGCAACGAGCCCTAAGTATGTCAGATCCCAGTATTATGATATGCGGCTTGTGACCAGAACAGAGGCCGATATGCCGGAAGGAGTGATTGGATATGATGTTGATGAAATGGTTCGCAAAGCTGGCCTTGTTGCCAGTCTTGATTCTGCTGAAGCTAATACAGTGGCTTGCAGTATTTCTTAACAGCATTTCAGGCATGATACTTGGAATTCTCTCCTTCATTATCGCTCTGACCGGAATCGCCAGCCTGCTCTTTGGGATGGCTTCAGGCCAGGAAGTACTGAAGATGATGGCCGTCGCGTTTTTGATCTTCCTGATCCCGCACATCGGGAACTGGATCATCGAGCGGATCACAGTTCTTGGGTGTATCCTGGGAAATTTCATCCGGTCACGAACTGAAAAACTGAATACAGATACACTCTAACATATCCAGAGCCGTCTTTTCCTCGTGAAAGGGTGGCTTTTGATACCGGCGCCGCTGATCCCTTGCGGAATGGCGGCTCTAGACTTAAACGACCATAAAGAAAATCCCGCATGATCCTATGATATCATACGGGATAGTATTATTTTGTCGCGTCAGTATTTTTGCCATTTGCGTATATTTCTTTTTGACATTCCGTCCCGTCCCTTTGCCAAAAGAGGAGCAGATGGGTCATATCGGTCTGCATCAAAGCCAAAGACCACAATCGGAAAGTCATCAAGAAGATCAAAGTACGGAGCTAACTCCTCATAATTTGAAACTCGATCTGTAAGATAATAGGCAAGCTCCTTTATGGGCATAATTAAAAAAGCCATTTGCAGATCGCCATGCTTGATTCCAACGCATAGCTTGTTCATTGAACGATGCGCGGAAGAAATATTTCCAGTTTCGAATTCTAAGCCAACATTAAATTTGGTTCGGCTATCACCAAATTCCTTATAGACATCGATTGGCCCACCCTTTTGGGCATCTTCAAAATAGGGGAGAGGTTTTTCTCTGAACCATTCATAATATGCTTCCAGCCTTTGATATATGCCTTCTTTAACTGGAACCACTCCGTTACAATTTTTCTCTGACGAGTTAATGGTGAAGATACCAGAAGTGTCAGTATGGTTTTGCAGGATAGAGTCTTCAATTTCGATATATGCTTCTTCGGCGAACTTGTTGCTATTGATCAGATAATTTGCCTGAACTGAAATAAACTTAGACGGGATGTTCATTTTGCTCCTCCAGTAATAACGCCGGATCTACATCTAGACTGCGGGCTATTTTCTCGATGTTATCAATAGATACGTTGCGATTACCTCTTTCGATATCAGAAATGTAAGTACGATGCAGACCACAGATTTCTGCAAGTTCTTCTTGAGATAGATGCTTGGAGAGCCGTAATTCTTTGATATTTTTTGCGAGGACTTCTCTTAGAACGGTGCTCATAGTATGTACCCCTTTATTGACATTTTTACTGCGTATATGATATACTTTTCGCAGGCTTTAAGTCTACAGACTATAAGTTACACGGAGGTTTTAAATGCGCTTCTTTACGCTCTTTGATCTGCTCGTATATCATGCCAGGCAGAAGGACATCTCCATTAATGAGATGTATGCGTATTTTCGCCAATATAAAATCAAGAAAGCACAGATTGAAGAACTTCAGAATAGTGCCTACATCCCAGATCAATTCAAGGACGCTATTTTCTCGTTTCTGGAAATGTCAGAATTAGAAGTGAACCTCTTTTTAGGGAGAATTCCTAGGGAGTACCAGGATTCTTATTTTGAAAATATTTCCCGCATTGCGGCACTGCTTTCATCCAATGATAATAGACCAGTTTCGGTAGAACAACCGTTTTATGAGAATGAATTTGGAAAACTGTTTAACGATGATTGTATAAAGATTTTAAAGACTCTGCCGAGTAATTGCGTAGACATGGTTTTCGCAGATCCACCGTTTAACCTTGGGAAAACATACGATCCGGGCGTTGATGATAGTTTATCTACTTCGAAGTATCTGAATTGGACTTATCAGTGGATTGATGAATGCGTTAGGATTCTTAAGCCTGGCGGAAGAATTTTTATTTATAACATTCCCAAATGGTGTGTGTATATCGCTGGACATCTAAGCGAGCAATTGACATTTTGGGACTGGATAACAGTGGACATGAAATTTAGCTTGCCGATACAATCTCGTTTGTATCCAGCTCATTATGGTTTGGTCGCCTTTGTCAAAGGCGCTAAGGCCAGCACTTTCAATAATCAGAGAATCCCTATGCAAGTATGCAGACATTGTGGAGGAGAGCAAAAAGACTATGGGGGATACAAGGCGAAAATGAACCCAGAGGGGGGTAAATGTTTCCGATGTTTGGAGTGACATTTATCCGGTTCGACATAAAAGCAGTAAGAACAGAAAATACAATGAGCTTTCAGTAAAGCTTCTGGATAGAATAATATCCATGTCTACTAACCCTGGAGACACTGTGTTTGATCCGTTTGGCGGAAGTGGAACAACATATGCAGTTGCTCAGTTGCTCGGAAGAAAATGGATTGGAACAGAACTTGGAGATTGTGAAATCATTAAGCAGAGATTATTGCATCCGGAGAAAGACAGTCAACTTCTGAAAAAGGTTTATGAAGAAAAGAACCATTTATTTACAGATGAGACGCTGGCGTTAAGGAAGAAAAATGGCTTTTGGACATGCGAATCTGTGAGAGAGAAGGGAGAAGAACGTTCTAAAGATGGGCAAATGTCTCTTGATATGTTTTATCCTCAACAAGAAACAGATGCAAAAGAATAGACAGACGAAGGCTCTCGGCTGTAAAGGTGAGGGCTTTTGTTTTGCCCAGCATGGACAGGATTGGGCGCGTGCTTATCCTGTGAAAACCGAATAAGACGAAAGCCAAGGCGATTGCCCTGGCTGAGTCAGATGAGGAAGCCGTTGATGCTTCGCTCCTCGCTCATTTGCGGAAGGCAGCGAAACGATCAGCGGCTATTTTTGTGGGAACGTCCGGTGAACGTTTCCGCAAAAAACCGGAAGGACTGAAACGAGCCGCCGGATCAACGGCGAGAGTCAGGTCTTCCGGAGCAGGGGTCAAGGGGAAGGCCATTCCCTTGGCGGAGTTAAGAGGCGGCAGTCTCTTATCGGGGTGCAGGGTGGGAGACCCTGCTCTGGGTGCCGGGGCGAAGCGTCCGGCGCGGGTCGAGGGGAAGGCCCCGCCCAGTTAAGTGATGGGAACCGTTACTTAATACTGGGTATTACCTGCTATTACCTGCCGACACGGAGACTGTTTTCGATGTTTTTTGAGGCAGGGGCAAAACATGATTTACCAAAAACGATGAAAGGAGCGTGATGCTTATTGAAATTGACAAGGCACAATGGCCGAGCGGGAAAAAACGGATCTTACAATCCGAAGCACAATGACCGCCAGTTCGATGTTGCCAACAGTGACCACATCGATCAGGAACGAGCGAAGCAGAATGTCTACTGGGACTGCTATCAGGGATACCGCTTTCCAACGGATCAGGCTCAGGAAGACCAGATCACTTATTCCTTCGAGCAGATCGAGCAGATCGAGCAGGCTTTTTATTCCGAGCGGTATGACGATTTCTGCGAAGCATAGCATGAGCGAAACCGTAAGACCGGACACACTGGCCGCGACCGATCAACGAAGGACCTCTGGGAAGACAAGAAGACCTGCCCCGAAGAATCGCTTATCCAGATCGGGACGATGGAGAAGTCAGTCTCTCCCGCTGTTCTGGCAGAGATTGCGGCTGAGTTTTTCGAAGAATTTGACCGCCGCTTCGGAAAGCACATCCACATCTTGGACTGGGCCTTGCATTTGGATGAAGCGACTCCGCACATCCATGAGCGGCATGTCTTTGATTGTGAAAACCGTTATGGTGAGATCGCGCCGCAACAGGAAAAAGCTCTGGAAGCTCTGGGATTCGAAAGGCCGCATCCGGACCAGAAAGCGAGTAAGCTGAACAGCCAGAAGATCACTTTCGACGCCGCGTGCCGAGTGATGCTTTTCGATATCTGCGAAAGGCACGTCCTGCATCTGGACCGAGAACCGGAATATGGCGGAAGGGCCTATCTTGAAAAACAGGATTATATCCTGATGAAGCAAAAAGAAAAAATGGCGGTTCAGGATCAGCAGATCGAATCGAAGGAAGCGGAATTGGAAGCGATCACGATCCGCATCGAAGACACGGAAGCCTTTGTGGAAGAAGTGGCGGATGACGCCTATGAGCAGGCGGTCGATGTCGTGACCAAGACGGTTCAGGAAGAGATCCGGAATGAAGACTTCGATCTTATCGAAGAACACAGAAGGATCATCCTGAACAACACGGAGCTTTCTGACAGGGAACGTAGTTTTGCCCACCGGATCTTCGCCGGACTTATGAACCAGTTCAAGGGAATGACACGGCATATCTCCGAGAGGATGGCCGCGATCTTCCGGTCGCCGGAAAAGAAGGCCGAGATCAAAGAGCCGATCAAAGAATCCATCCGAGACAGGCTTGCGAGAAATCAGAAAAGGGCGGACGAGCTGAACGCCAGAAGGCGGGCAGAACGCGGAGAGCCCCCGAAGAGAAACAACAGAATATCGATTTATGAGAAGCGTCTGTTTTTGATCAGTTTTACCGATGAAGACAGACGCTTTTTTCATTTCCGAAAAGAAAGAAGGTGATACTTTGGGGATCTATTCCCAGATCAAGGAACAGGTCAGCACCCGCGAGGCTGCTGAGCATTACGGATACAAGGTCGGCCGGAACGGCATGATGTGCTGTCCGTTCCACGATGACCGGACTCCGAGCATGAAGGTCGATCAGAATTTCATCTGCTTTGGCTGTCAGGCAAAAGGCGACGTGATCGACTTTACGGCGAAGCTCTTTGGTCTGAGTCCTTATGACGCCGCCGGAAAGCTCATCGCGGATATGGGCCTGACGGTGACGAACGACAACATACCGAAAGCTCCGCCTGGCACTCGCCAGAGAGCCAAGCGGGAGCGTCTGGAGAAAGAACAGTTCGAGCAGGCAGTGGACCGGATCTACAACGTCTACTGTGATTATTTCCATCTTTTGAATGAGTGGGCCGAGGTCCACGCGCCGCGTTCTCCTACCGAAGAGCTTCATCCGCTTTTTGTCGAGGCGATGTATCAGAGGGATTACGTGGAATATCTTCTGGATCTTCTGCTCTACGGTTCATGGGAAGACAAGGCATCCGTCGTGATCGAAAAAGGAAAGGGGGTGAACGATCTTGAAAGACGAATCCGAGAATTTAAGTCCGGCGACAGAGAACACTCTTCACGTAGCGTTGTCGGGAGCATCGCCGGACATGACCGTCGAGGAAGTGAAGGAGCTTCTGGAAACGACCGAGAAAGGCCAGATCAAGAGCTGTTTCACAAATGCTGTAACGATTCTGTCTTATGAACCGCTCCTGAAAGACTCGGTCCGTTATAACGAGCTGACACAAAGGGTCGACATCGTGAAGGATCTTGGATGGGAACGCCGTGACGGCAAGGCACTGGTGGACAATGACCTGCATAACATCCATTACTACTGCGAGAGGACTTACGGGATCACGGCCTTGAAGACCATCGAGGAAGCGGTCCCACATGGTAGCGAACAGGAACGCTTACCATACGGTCCGAGATTTCCTGAACAGTCTGGAATGGGACGGTCAGGAACGGGTCCGCTACGCTCTTCACCGATACCTCGGCGCTGATACCAGTGACTACACGTATGAGATCCTGAAGTTCTTCATGTTAGGCGCGGTATCGAGGGTGTTCCGGCCCGGAGTGAAGTTCGACTATATCATCTGTGTGGTCGGCGATCAGGGAGCCGGTAAGTCTTCCTTCTTCCGCCTTCTGGCAGTCGAGGACGAGTGGTTCACGGATGACCTGAAGGATCTGGAAAGCAACAAGGTCTATGAGAAGCTACAAGGCCACTGGATCATCGAGCTGTCCGAGATGCTTGCGACCAACAACGCCAAGAGCAACGAGGCAATCAAGAGCTTCCTGAGCCGTCAAAAGGAAATCTACCGTACTCCGTATGAGCGGTATCCAAAGGACAGGCCGAGACAATGCGTCTTCGCCGGAACCACGAATAAGATCAGTTTTCTTCCCAGTGACCGGACCGGTAACCGCCGATTCCTGCCAATAGCGTGTCAGGAAAGCGAGGCCGAGGTCTTCATTCTGGACAACGAGGCTGAATCAAGAGCCTATATCAGGCAGATGTGGGCCGAGATCATGGCGATCTGGCGTTCCGGAAAGGTGCGGCTGAAGCTCTCGCCGAAGATGGCCGCGGAGGTGAGGGACCGCCAGAGACAGTTCATGCAGGAAGACGTGGATGCCAGACTGATCCTCGCGTTCATGCAGGAATATGACGGAACTATGGTCTGCTCCAAGCAACTGTTCAAAGAAGCATTGCACAATGAGTTCGCCCAGCCGCAAAGGTGGCAGACGAACGAGATCAACGACATCATGAACCAGCTCATCAGGGACGGCACACTCGCCGGATGGCGATACTTCGACAGTCCCCGCCGTTTTACCGGAACGGATTATGGCACTCAAAGGATGGGAAAGGGTTCAGGATGCCAACGAAGGGGTGTCAACGAACGACGGGTTTCATCAGATGACCATGGGCGAGACAACTCCTTTTGATAAATGACAATTCGTTGACACGCTCCGTTGACGGTTCGTTGACTGGGAAAAGCGATCCCGACAGGCCGGAAAGCCTTTATTTTCCTGAACAGTCGCTCCCAATGTCAACGAAAAACGTCAACGAGGGGTAAAAAAATATTCGCGATGGCAAAAGGGCCATAGGTTACGAGAAAAGTGTTTGGGGCTTCGTTGACAAGTTCGTTGACAGGCCCCTTGATCAATCAAAGAAAGGAATCTACGAAAATGAAAAGACTGAAGCTTGTATACGGCGACGCTATGTTGATCTATTGCATCGGATGTGTGGACCGCGAGGATACCATTGCCCGCTTTGAACACATCATCCCCTACGTCGGGAATGAGGAAGTCCGCGCCCAGATGTTTGTCCTGAAGGAAAAGATCGATGAATGCTTTGACGATGAGGACTGGGCGGTCTTCTTTCCGAAGGTCCTCCGCAATTTGTCCGTCTATCTGGGCTGCGACAGGGAAAACTTCGAGCAGTGCCTCGCCGAGATGCACGAGGAGCTGAAGAGGATTGAGCGGGAAGGAGGGATGGATACTGAATATGGATACAGAGATGATGAAGACTATTGATGCTGAGGGGACTCCGGCCGCCGCGCCGGAGCCTCTCCTGAAGACGACCGTCGGCAAGATCACTTACTTTGTCGGGGTTCACTTCAGTGAGGACGCCAAAGAAACGATGGCGGACAAGATCGACCGCATGATCCGCCGCGAGATCCAGACTGGAACCTGAGGGTAAGGTCAACCTTCCGGAATGAAAAGCCCATGCCGGAGGGCGTACATCCAGAAAAAAATGAGTTTTTGATTAGAACGCTCTTGACAAGTGGCATCAGGAAAAACAGCGAAATCTATTTTAATTTCTTGCGGTGCAAGGCTTACTCCATTTGACATTCAGGAACTTAGGGACTTGATGCAAGAAGATGAATTGGAACTGGATACTCTTGGTGATAGAAAGACTGCCCTCTTTGTTATTATCTCCGATACCGATGATACCTTTAACTTTGTGGTTTCAATTATGTATTCACAACTATTTAATCTCTTATGTGATAAAGCCGATGATGTATATGGTGGGAGATTAGCTGTTCATGTGAGGTGCTTACTTGATGAATTTGCAAATATCGGCTTAATTCCAAAGTTTGAAAAGCTCATAGCTACAATTAGAAGTAGAGAGGTTTTAGCAAGTATAATACTTCAAGCACAATCTCAGCTAAAGGCAATCTACAAGGATAATGCCGACACGATTGTAGGTAACTGTGATAGTACTCTATTCTTAGGTGGGAAAGAGAAAACAACTCTAAAAGAGCTTTCCGAAACACTGGGAAAAGAAATCATCGACCTTTACAACACTTCGGAAACAAGAAGTAATCAAAAGAGCTTTGGACTGAATTACTAAAGACCGGTAAAGAGCTGATGAGCCAAGACGAAATAACCGTTATGGACGGCAGCAAATGTATCTTTCAACTTCGTGGCGTCCGCCCTTTCCTATCGGATAAATTCAATATTACAAAGCATAAAAATTATAAACTCTTGGAGGACTATGATAAGAAGAATGTCTTTGATATAGAGACTAACTATTAAAAGTCAAGCCCTAAAATGATATTTTTCAAATAAAGTACAGAAATGTATTTTAGATATATTCGGAATACAGTTAGAGTTCCTTGCACTTTGAAAACTGCATGACAAAAAGAGCATCATGATAGGTGCATGAAAAAGGAGTATTGAATTAGAGTTAATTAAGCTACTTTAATATATTGCTGATTCGATTTTACAAGATGATAAATAACTCGAACCAGTTTTTTGACGGCATGAGATATTGCAATGTTATAATGCTTGCCTTCAGCTCGTTTCTTGGCAAGATACCCGGCAAATGTCGAATCCCAGTGGCAAACATACTTGGCTGCATTGTACAGGGCATATCGTAAGTATTTGGAACCTCGTTTTTCCATGTGGGAGTATGCTGAGTCAAGCTGCCCTGATTGGTATGTTGATGGTGAAAACCCGGAATAAGCTAAGATTTTATCAGGAGAATCAAACCGACTGAAGTCACCAATCTCGGCAATGATCATAGCACCCATACGATAGTTGATACATGGAATACTGAGAATTGGAGAATTAATTTCATCCATGATAAATTTGATTTCATTTTCGATTTCATCAATCTCAGAACCAAGTTCCAGTATCAACTTGATGGTGTGTTTTAGTTCAAGAGATTTGGCAGGCATATTTGAGCCGATAGAAGCCCTTGCAGCTTCTCTGAAAGTTATGGCGGTATCTTTACCATATCGACCTTTAGATGCATCTGAAAGAAGATTTGTAAGTCTGGTAAGATGTGCACCAGCTATATGTTTAGCCCCGGGAAATTCAGAAAGCAATGCATAAACGGATGCCATATGAAGTGTTGGTACAAGTTTTTCTAATTCAGGAAATAAGATACAGACCAGTCTTGAAACGGAAGTTTTTAGCTTGGCACGTTCTTTTACCTTATCAAAACGATAACGAGTTAATGACTTTAATTCTTCGTTGTGGTAAGATGTGTTTGAGTAGGACTTCAAGTTCACATCAGACATGAGTATGTAAGCAATCGTGCGGGCATCTACTTTATCCGTTTTCGTGAGTCTAAGGCTTAGACTTTTTCTGTACAGAGTTGTATATAACGGATTGATGACATAGGTGGGCAAACTTTTATCAATGAGATACCCTAAAAGATTGTAATTATAGTGTCTGGTAGCTTCCAGTCCTACTTTTACTTTTGTTACATCTTCCATAACAGATTCTATTCTTTGGTAAAGGAAATTGAAACCATCTTGATTGTTAGAAATGGTAAAAGCTTTAAATAATACTTCTCCATTAGAGTTTGTGATAAAACAATCATGCTTATCCTTAGCGACATCAATTCCTACGTAAATCATAATAATCTCCTTTAAAATGTATTTGATACTGTTTTAGAACCACAGGGACTCCTTGCGATTGTAGCCTCGTTCTAAATAAACCGTCATGCGGTATCTAACTGATTAACAAATGAGCAAAGAGAATGTGGTTGGGGCCTTTCTAAAACCATCAAGTGGTAGGAGTAAATAACCAATCCACAGCATCTTATATATCATAGTCGAACCTACGGAAGAGGTAAAGAAAAGGCTATGACTTAATAGTTATAAAGACCTTGGAGAGGGTCTCTAAAAACTACTACTATATAATACGAGGGGTATATGAAAAGACGGGGCAAAGCCAAGCTGAATAAGGATACGGTTATTACAAGGGTATAGGAAAAATCGGAACTGTTTGAAATAAGCATAATTCGGTATAACAATAAGCAAAAGAAGATCGGAGGGATTTTTATTGAATGACAAGGAACTGATTGGAAAAGTTCATTCATCAATGAATCAGCAATTAAAAAAAAGAGGCTATGCTACGGCGGTGGATGTCCTGATGGATTTGGAAATACTTTTAAAGGTCAATTATGAGCGTTGGAGAAATGGACAAGTTCCATATTTGGAAAAAGTATGTAATATTAATCTTAAAAAGCTGTCCACAATCCTACATGAGATGAGAGTTTATGCCAAAAAAGGAAATTTAAAGCCTTCCCTTTGTGTATATAAGAAATGGGCGGTTAAGAAAAAGAACGGGCAAGGGAAAAAGCCTGTTATTAAATTACGGTTTAGCAAAAACGGTTCTGAAGATATTGAAAAATGGTATGCCACTCACTTTGTAGACACGAAGAATATAGAAAAGATGAAAAAAGAAAAACAAGTAAATAACAGCGATGATAAGCAGTAAGTCTAAAAATAGATTTGCTGCTTTTTCATACTCAAAAAATCAGGAGGAAAGATGATCAGGATAAGAAATCCCACTTAACAGGCAGGAAAAATTTAATATCGAGGCTTAGAAAGCGATTGCAAAATAAAACTTTCAGTCACTTTTTTTATTTGAAATGAAAAGGAGAAATTAAAAATATGAAGCAGGAAATGATGAACATCAATGCCAACTTGGTTGCAGAGCCTACTTTTTCAAGTTTTGAAAAAGACGGAGAAACGGTAGAAGTCGTTAATTTTGCACTTGTAAAGAAGTATGGGAAAGGCAAGGAATATATCAACTGTGCTGCTTACGGTGAAAAGGTGGAAACAGCGAAAGACTTTGAAAAAGGCGATCTCATTCATATCTTTGGATATTTCAAAGAGCGTGAAAAAGACGGTAAGACTTACAAAAACTTTGTAGTGAAGGCATACAACAAAATTGAAAAGAAAGAAAATAAGGAGGAAGAATAAAATGGAATTTTTTACACAGGAAGTAGATGTACTGAAAGTATTGGTAATGGCGGTAGGAGCAGGACTCGGTGTGTGGGGCGTGATCAACCTGATGGAAGGTTACGGGAACGACAACCCTGGCGCCAATGCTCATGTACGGTAAGGAAGCAAGCAACCGAAAACAAGAGATAGACCGCCAGCACTACACTATTCCGAACCAAAGACCAAAAGATAAGCATTGTGGGAAAATCTAAACTTTTGGATTTTCCTACAATGCCGACTACGGCGGAATCCTTCCCACTCCTTATATCTTTATTTCCGTATACATTGAATTTGTATTTAGTAAATGCTATAATGTCCCTATTCAAATTATAAATGTGTTGAATTAGTTACATGTACATATTTTTTGTGCCGCATAAATACCCTGTTGAGGTTGTCGTTCTTTGTCCAGATGTGGAAACAATAAAAGGAAGGGAACGATACAGGGAGAAAACAGGCTATTCCGGCTTTACGGTTGAAACCTTATACGATACATTTATGCAGACAACACCACGGATCGGCTTTTGGCTGGACAATTCCAACCAAACACCACAGCAGACAGCAGAAACCATTCTGAACGCCAGAAAGTCGGTATGATTGTTACATATAAGGGGAAGAAAAATTTCTTTTAGGTACTTTCTTTCCTAAAACTAATGTGATATAATAGCATCATTCCAAAAAAGGAGTAAAAAATATGCGGCAAGGTATTCTTAAATAAAACTATAATCAAATAGTGGGAACAAAGGATTATGATAGTCCCTTTTGTGGGGGCTTGGTTTTTTGTACCCAATTTAAGAATACTTTTGCCTTATCAATTTTGACATATCCGAAAAACAGCAATCACAAACAGGTGTATGCTGTATATGTGTATGTCCGCAAATTATAATCCCCAGTGGTAAAAGTATTTTACTGCTGGGGATTTTTATGCCCTTTTGGGGCTGTAAAAGGAGGACAATCACATGAAAATAATCAATATTGGAATTCTCGCCCATGTAGACGCAGGAAAAACAACATTGACGGAAAGCCTGCTGTACACCAGTGGAGCGATTGCGGAACAAGGAAACGTGGATAAAGGAACTACAAGAACAGACACTATGATTTTGGAACGGCAGCGCGGAATTACCATTCAGACAGCGGTTACTTCTTTTTGCTGGAATGATTATAAAATCAATATCGTGGACACTCCCGGTCATATGGATTTTTAACCGAAGCATACCGCTCTTTATCTGTCCTTGACGGAGCTGTTTTAGTCATTTCGGCAAAAGACGGCGTACAGGCACAAACCCGTATATTATTCCATGCGCTTCAGAAAATGGACATTCCGACAATTATCTTTATAAATAAGATAGACCAAAATGGGATCGACCTGCGGCGTGTTTACCAAAGCATTAAAGATAAACTTACCAGTGATATGATTGTCATGCAGGAGGTTTCCCTGTCGCCAAAGATAACCATGACCGATATTTCTGATTTGGACAAATGGGATATGATTATTTCCGGAAGCGATGAACTATTAGAACGATATGTTGCAGAGGATTCTTTGGATATACAGGAATTACAATATGAAAAGTGCAAAAGAACCAGATGCTGCTCTTTGTTTCCTGTTTATCATGGGAGTGCAAAAGACAATTTAGGAACAGAAAAACTGATTGAAGCGATTACAGAAACTTTCATTACAGAAACAGACGATATTCAGTCTGAATTATGTGGATATGTTTTTAAGGTTGAGTATACAGAGCGGAAAAAACGGCTTTCTTATTTACGCCTGTATCATGGGACGCTCCATTTACGGGATACCCTGCTGCTGTCAAAAAAGGAAAAAATAAAGATTACAGAAATGTGTATTCCGTCAAATGGTGAAATCGTCCCGGTTGACCATGCCTGTCCGGGAGAAATTGTTATTTTAGCTGATGATACTTTGAAACTGAACGACATTCTGGGAAATGAAAAACTCCTGCCTCACAAAACACGGATTGATAATCCCATGCCATTACTTCGGACAACGGTAGAGCCGCAAAAGCCGGAGCAAAGGGAAGCCCTGTTAAATGCCCTCACAGAGATTGCTGATACAGACCCTCTTTTGCATTTTGACATTGATACTGTTACACATGAGATTATATTATCTTTTTTGGGAAAAGTACAGTTAGAAGTTATTTGTTCGCTATTAGAAGAAAAATATCATGTGGGCGTGGCTATGAAAGAGCCTTCGGTTATTTATCTGGAAAGACCGCAAAAAAAAGCGAGCTACACGATTCATATTGAAGTGCCGCCGAATCCGTTTTGGGCATCTATTGGTTTGACTGTAACACCGCTTCCTGTTGGAAGCGGAACACAATATAAAAGCGAGGTATCTCTCGGCTATTTAAACCAAAGTTTTCAAAATGCCGTCATGGAGGGTGTGCGTTATGGAATGGAGCAGGGCTTATATGGCTGGGGAGTGACAGACTGCCAAATTTGTTTTGATTATGGAGTTTATTACAGCCCGGTCAGCACCCCCGCTGATTTTCGTTTTCTTGCGCCTGTCGTGTTGGAGCAGGCATTGAAAAAAGCAGGAACACAACTGTTGGAACCATACCTTTCCTTTACCCTTTTTGCACCGCAGGAATATCTTTCACGGGCTTATAATGACGCACCAAAGTATTGCGCAATCATTGAATCAACCAGACTTGAAAAAGATGAAGTTATTTTTTAAGGGGAAATCCCTGCCCGTTGTATTGGTGAATATAGAAATGATTTGAATTTTTATACAAATGGAAGAAGTGTCTGCATTACAGAATTAAAAGGGTATCAGGAAACTTCCGGCGAGCCTGTGTTTCAGCCACGCCGCCCGAACAGCCGTTTAGACAAGATCCGGCATATGTTTCAGAAGATAATGTAACATCTTGCGCAATGCAAACGTTCATTGCTGGCTATTGCGAAATATCATTGATAAAATCAGCATCAGAGAGGAGGAACCATTTTGAACCAGAAACAGACGGATATTACAACAGGAAAGCAAATACGTCATCTGCGAACACAATCGGGAATGACACAGGAAGAACTGGCTGGGAAATTGAATGTTACCCGGCAGGCGCTATCGAATTGGGAGAGAGATGTTAATGAACCCGATTTAAATACGTTGAAAAAAATTTGTTTTCTTTTTGGAGTCCACATGGACGATTTTGCGAAGGAGGTAATAACAAAAATGGAAACATGTGAAAAAAAGAGAAACGACAATTTAATAAGTATGATATGGCAATTGGACTTTTTTATGGTGTCGGGATATTTCTTGGCATTGGTATTTTCTTTGTTGGCGGTTTTATGACAATGTCGGGTGCAGGGTGGGGAGCATCACTATTTGGCGGTGGCTGTTTTTCTCTTGTATTTGGCTTGATATGCCATGCAGTTATTACATTGAGAAGAAATGACAAATGATGACATATCCTGCTTTCTAGTCTTTTCGGTCATATCGCGTAAAAAAGCCGCTGCTTTTGGCTTTCCAATAGCGGCGGCAAAGGGAAATATCCTTTGAATACCTTACAGAAGAAAAGTTTTGCAGCATTATAAAAATAAAAGCCTATACCATTTTTGGAAAGAAAAAGATACATAATAGTCAAGACGGCAACAATCAGAAGTTATGGAGGGTAACAATGGAATATAGTAAGGAAGATTTAATGGAAGCAAAAAAAGGCAAATTTTTGGGAGTGGGAGAGAACATGGGAACAGAGGAAAGCAAAAAAAGATCTGGGAGAAAAAAACGCACAATTTTTGGGATGATGCAATGGGTGACGAATCCAATGAATTTCACAGAGAGGTAGTACGTCCCAAAGTAACGGAACTTTCTCTCCTGATCCTTCGGATTACATTTTGGATATTGCGTGCGGCAATGGAAATTATTCTTCGTATCTTGCACAGAGAGGCGCTTCGGTCGTCGCTTTTGATTACAGCAAAAAAATGATAGAATTGGCTAAAAGACGGCGATCACAATATGCAAAACAAATTGAGTTTTGCGTAGCGGATGCGACCAATAGAGAAAGCTTATTAGGATTAAAAAAAGAAATCGAGCCTTTACGAAAGCAGTTTCTAATATGGCAATTATGGATATTACGGATATTGAACCGCTTTTTTTATGGCTGTTTATGAACTATTGGAGGAAAACAGGGATTTTTTTGTCTTTGCAACGCAGCACCCTTTGTTTTATCACATTGACTGAAAAAAATATGACACCGCACAGTTACTATGATATAGCGATCGAAGGGCAGCCGGAGGAGCAGATTTATTATCATCGTTCCATACAAGATATTTTTAACCTTTGTTTCAGAGCTGGATTTGTCATTGATGGATTTTATGAAGAATGTTTCAAAAACAATAAAGAAATTCCTATGGTAATGATAGTAAGGCTTAAAAAGGTAAAACGTGATAGCTTAAAATAAATTCAAGTTTGCCGGATAAATAGCAAACCCGGCCGAGCCAGTCAACGGTCAAGATGAACGGGCTTCGCCCGCCGTTGACAGCCCCGCCCGGTTTTGCAGTTAGGCAGTCAAGGAGCGACAGCCTAAAGTGCTGCCGCCCCTTACTATCATAAAAAGCAACTACTAACCAGCCACAGCCCTTTTGGGAGGAAAGGGGGATTTTCCATGACCTGTACAGAAGAATATCGGGAACATATCGAGTACACTTTCCATGCCTTTTTGCAAAGTCGTTATCCGAAATGCAACGATCAACGCAGCGAGGACACGGAGCAGGAAGCACAAAAAGAGAAATATCCCTGAATACCTCTGGACGAAAAGCACTACCCTTTAGGCACGACAGATGAATATTTCCAAGCCCCGGAGCCGGACGAGGAATACATACTTACCCTTTGCGGCGATACGGTCATTTTTCAGCAGCGGTTTACTTTGCGGAAGCCCTGTCACGGCTGGACGAACGGGAGCGGGAAATGATTTACCTGTCCTTTTTCAAGCGTATTCCACAGCACGAAATTGGCAGACAGTACGGGCGCAGCCGCAGCACAGCGGGCTACCATATCCGAAAAGCCCTACGGCAGCTCCAAGCGGAAATGGAGGGAATGGCATATGAGAAATAATAGGCTTCTCCCCTATGAAACAATCGTCCAAGCCGCCAGCGGGGAGCCGGAAGCGGTGGGAACTGTATTGCAGTATTACCGCCGCCGCATACAATGTGCCGCCCGTGTGAATGGACGGGTAGACCAAGATACAGAGGACTACATCACCCAGACGCTTCTCACAGCTATTTTCAAGTTCCGCTTTGGGAGATAGCCCTACCGCCTACAACTGAATAACCGCCGCTTCGCCGGCAACCAGAAAGCAGTAAATCTATTCAACAGATTTGCTGCTTTTTCGTTCCTGTTTGGCATTTTTGAAAATCCCCAGTATGAAAAAAACAAAAAAGGGGAAAATAGCCGCCGCAGTTGGCAAAAATCCCTTACTTATCCGTAGAGGGTATCAAAGAAAAAAATACTGCCATTGTCCGCCTATTCCGGCTTGCGTGGTGTTGTAGGGAATAAGGGGGAAATTCTAAAAATCTCCGTCCATTTTGCTTTGCGTGGTGTTGTAGGTAGTGAAAGGAAAATTTTCAAGATAAGCCGGAATAGCGGGTAGCAAAGCCCTTTTGAAACGTTTTGTTAGCGGAAAGGACGGGAGCCGGGGAACGCCGGAGTTTTTCAGAGCAAGATTCTACCGAGGTGCCAAAATTCGCTCTCCGCTTATTTTTGCCCCTGCGGGAATCTTGTTGGGGAGTGCCTTCCCCAAACCCTGCTATGCGCCCTGTCGGGCGAGAAAGGAGGTCACAGACCATGCGAAAGAAATACAATACGCCCCACCGCCGTCATGTGGTAAAGACCCGCATGACCGATGAAGAATACGCCGACTTCACCGGGCGGCTGGCGGCTTATGAAATCAGCCAGTCCGAGTTTATCCGGCAAGCCATACGGAAAGCGACCATACGCCCCATTGTCACCGTTTCCCCGGTCAATGACGGGCTGCTTGCCGCCCTCTCCAAGCTCACGGCAGAGTACGGGAAAATCGGCGGCAACTTAAACCAGATTGCCCGGAGCCTGAACGAATACGGAAGCCCCTACCGGGGGCTGGAAAAGGAAGTGCGGGGAGCCGCCGCCGACCTTGCCGCCTTGAAGTTTGAAGTCTTGCAGAAAGTAGGTGAAGCCGTTGGCGATACTCAAACATATCAGCTCTAAAAATGCCAACTACGGGGACGCTGAAAAATACCTCACATTCGAGCATGACGAGTTTACCATGAAGCCCACCCTTGACGCAGACGGGCGGCTCATACCGAGGGTAGACTACCGCATATCCTCTCTGAATTGTGGCGGGGAGGATTTTGCCGTTGCCTGTATGCGCTCCAATCTCCGCTACGGCAAGAACCAGAAACGGGAGGACGTAAAGAGCCACCACTACATCATCAGCTTTGACCCACGGGACGGCCCGGACAACGGCTTGACCGTTGATCGGGCGCAGGAGCTGGGCGAGAAGTTCTGCGCCGAGCATTTCCCCGGACACCAGGCCCTTGTCTGCACCCACCCGGACGGACACAGCCACACCGAAAATATCCATGTGCATATCGTCATTAACAGTCTGCGGATTGCGGAGGTTCCCATGCTGCCCCACATGGACAGGCCAGCGGACAGGAAAGCAGGCTGCAAGCACCGCTGTACGGACGCAGCTATGAACTATCTGAAAGCCGAAGTCATGGAGATGTGCCACAGCGAGGGGCTTTACCAGATAGACCTTTTGAACGGCAGCAAAGAACGCATTACCGAGCGTGAGTATTGGGCGCAGAAGAAAGGACAGGCTGCCCTTGACAGAGCCAACGCCCCTATTGCTGCGGACGGTATCGCGCCCCGGCAGACCAAGTTTGAAACGGATAAGGCGAAGCTGCGCCGGACTATCCGGGAAGCCCTTGCCGCTGCTTCCGGCTTTGATGAGTTTGCCGCCCTGCTTCTCCGGCATGGTGTGACCGTCAAGGAGAGCCGGGGGCGGCTAAGTTACCTCACGCCGGACAGGACGAAGCCAATTACCGCCCGGAAGCTGGGGGACGATTTTGACCGGGCTGCTGTCCTCTCCGTTTTGGAGCAGAACGCCGCCAGAGCCGCCGAAACCCGCAGCCATAGCGGAATACCCCGGCAGTATCAAAGACCGCTTACGGACGAAAAAAGAAGCGAAAAACGCCCCGAACAATGACGCTGTACAGCGCATGGTAGACATAGCCGCCAAGCGAGCCGAGGGGAAAGGACGGGGCTATGAGAAGTGGGCGACCATGCACAACCTCAAACAGATGTCGGCTACCCTCATGCTCTACCAGCAGTATGGCTTTTCTTCCCCGGACGAGCTGGACGCTGCCATTTCCGCAGCCAACACCGCCACGCAGGAGAGCCTTGCCGGACTGAAAGGGCTGGAAGCCGCTATCCGGGAGAAAAAGGAATTGCAGCGCAACCTTTTGGGCTATATCGGCACGAAGCCCGCCCGTGACGGTCTGAAAGCGCAGAAATCGGAGAAAGCCCGGAGAGCCTACCGGGAACAGCACGAAAGCGATTTTATCATAGCGGACACAGCCGCCCGTTATTTCCGGGAGCATGGAATAACCAAGCTGCCAGCCAGCAAAGCCCTGCAAAGGGAGATTGAGCAGCTTACCGTCCAGAAGAACGCCGGATATAACGACTACCGGGAGAAACGCCAGCGGGCGCAGGAGCTTCAGACAGTCAGACGCAATATCGACCAGATTTTAAGGGGCGCACCGAGCCAGCAGAAAAAGCGTGAACAGGAGCGTTAAAGACCGCCCCGAAATGATACCGAAACCCTACAAAAATACAGGTATGATATGAACCCTTACCGCAATACTCCCCGACTTCCAAACGGGGCTTACAGGGCAGAAAAAGCCCGAAAATGATACCGAGAACATACAGAAAATGCCCCCTATCCCGCTACACCGATAGGAACGGCAGAAAGGAGCTTACCATTGCCGAGAATGAGCAAGAAGCGGCGGCTGGAATGGTCTTTCTTCCTCAACCACCGCAACCGTATCACTTACAACGACCTATGCCGGGGCTGCACCCGTGACTGCAAACAGAGCTTCCGGGCGGTTATCATACTATGCCCTCGCTATTATTCCAAACGCTGGAAAAAGGAGGACGCAGCCTATGGCAGATAACCGCAAATATTACTACCTCAAGCTGAAAGAGAGCTATTTTGACGATGATGCAATCGTTCTGCTGGAAAGTATGCAGGACGGCGTTATCTATTCCAACATTCTCTTGAAGCTGTACTTGAAATCGCTGAAAAACGGCGGGAAATTGCAGCTTGACGAGAATATCCCCTACACCGCCCAGATGATTGCGACCATTACCCGCCAGCAGGTAGGTACCGTAGAGAGAGCTTTGAAAATCTTTATGAAGCTGGGGCTTGTGGAGCCTTTGCCAAGCGGCGCACTCTACATGAGCAACATTGAGCTTTTAATCGGCCAGTCCTCTACCGAGGGGGAGCGCAAGCGCAGGGCGCGGCTGGCTTTGCAGGAACAAAAAGCCCTGCCGCAGACAGGGGCGGACAAATGTCCACCATATCGAGCGGACATTTGTCCACCAGAGATAGAGATAGAGAAAGAGATAGATATAGAAATAGAAAAAGAGAGAGAGTTAGAAACGGGACACCCCGCCCCCGCCGCCTATGGCAGATACCACAATGTCATTCTTTCCGATACGGAGCTTGACGGGCTGAAAACAGAGCTTCCCGGCAAGTGGGAGTATTACATTGACCGCCTATCCTGCCATATCGCTTCCAGCGGGAGGAAATACAAGAGCCATGCAGCCACGATTTCAAGTGGGCGCAGGAGGACGCAGCCAAGAAAGCCCCGAAAAAGGGCATACCCGATTATACCTGTAAGGAGGGCGAGAGCTTATGACGAATGGATTTGATGAAATGATTTTGAATATGACCGACACCACGCCGGAGCCGGAGGACTACACCGGCGAGGACGGGCTTTTATACTGCGGGAAGTGCCACAAGCCCAAAGAGGGCTATTTCCCCAAAGAAACCGCCGCATGGCTGGGGCGTGACCGCCACCCGGCAGAATGTGACTGCCAGCGGGCAGAGCGTGAGGAACGGGAAGCCGCAGAGAAACAGCGCAGTCACCTTGAAACTGTCGAGCGGTTGAAGCGGCGGGGCTTTACAGACCCGGCTATGCAGGGCTGGACGTTTGAGAACGACAACGGCAAGTGCCCGCAAATGGAACACGCCCATTTCTATGTGGAGAACTGGGAAACCATGAAAGAGCGCAACATTGGCTATCTGCTATGGGGCGGCGTTGGCACAGGCAAGAGCTATTTTGCGGGCTGTATCGCAAATGCCCTTATGGAGCGTGAAATCCCCGTGTGCATGACAAACTTTGCATTGATATTGGGTGACCTTGCCGCCAGCTTTGAGGGCAGGAATGAATATATCTCCCGACTTTGCAGCTTCCCGCTGCTTATCCTTGACGATTTGGAATGGAACGGGGAACGGAATACGGCTTAGAGCAGGTCTACAACGTGATTGACAGCCGTTACCGCAGCGGCAGGCCGCTGATCGTCACGACTAATCTCACGCTGGAGGACTTGCAGCACCCGGAGGACACCGCCCACGCCCGCATTTATGACCGTCTGATTGAAATGTGTTCTCCTGTCCGCTTTACCGGGAGCAACTTCCGAAAAGCCACGGCGCAGGAGAAAATGGGACAACTGAAAAAGCTGATGAACAGAAAGGAGAGCCGCCTATGACCAACACCCCAAAGAATGACCGCAGCACCCGCCGCCCGGATTGCGTGACGGAAATCCGCATAGGTAATTCTGTCCTTGTCGTTTCCGGCTATTTCAAGCAGGACACCACCGCCACCGCCGCCGATAAAATGCTGAAAGTGCTGGAAGCGGAAGCTGCTACACAAAAATCGGCAATTTGACGGGACGTAAAGAAGCAGAAAGGACTGTACAGCCAGCCCCGGCGTGTGGTATGATAGTCATACGGAATAGTGGGGCTGGCTGTCGGAAATGGAGGACACTATGTTAAGACAGACCACCCGAAACCTTATTACCGCCCTTTATCCGAGATTATCCCACGAGGACGAGCTGCAAGGTGAGAGCAATTCTATTTCAAACCAGAAGCGTATTCTTGAAACCTATGCGAAGCAGAACGGCTTTTCCAATCTGCAATGGTACACAGATGACGGTTATTCTGGGGCGAACTTCCAAAGACCCGGTTTTTCAAGCCATGCTTGCGGACATTGAAGCCGGAAAAAGTCGGCACCGTTATCGTCAAGGATATGTCACGGTTAGGGCGAAACTATCTGCAAGTGGGAATGTATACGGAAATGATTTTTCCCACAGAAAGGCGTCCGCTTTATCGCTATCAATGACGGAGTGGACAGCGCACAGGGCGACAATGATTTTGCCCCTCTGCGGAACATTTTTTTAACGAATGGCTGGTGAGAGATACGAGCAAGAAAAATCAAAGCAGTAAAACGGTCTAAGGGTATGAGCGGGAAGCCCGTCACGAGCAAAACCCGTATACGGCTACTTTATGGACGAGGACGAAAATTTTATCATTGACGGGGAAGCCGCCCCTGTTGTGCGGCAGATTTACAGCTTGTGCCTTGCCGGGAACGGGCCGACCAAGATAGCCCGTATGCTCACAGAGCAGGAGATCCCCACGCCGGGAACGCTGGAATACCGTCGGACGGGAAGCACCCGCCGCTACCACCCCGGCTATGAGTGCAAGTGGGCGACCAATACCGTGGTACATATCCTTGAAAACAGGGAGTACACGGGCTGTCTGGTAAACTTCAAGACGGAGAAGCCGTCCTACAAGACCAAGCACAGCGTAGAGAACCCCATTGAGAAACAGGCGATTTTCGAGAACCACCATGAGCCTATCATTGACACCCAGATGTGGGAGCGTGTGCAGGAGTTACGCAAGCAGCGCAAACGCCCGAACCGCTATGATGAAGTGGGCTTATTCTCCGGCATACTCTTTTGTGCCGACTGCGGCAGCGTCCTTTACCAGCAGCGTTACCAGAACGCCACCCGCAAGCAGGATTGTTATATCTGCGGGAGCTACAAGAAGCGTACCCGTGACTGTACGGCGCACTTTATCCGCACCGACCTGTTGACCGCCGGAGTGACCGACAATCTGCGGAAAGTCACCAGCTATGCAGCGAAGCACGAAGCCCGGTTTATGAAGCTGCTGATCGAGCAGAACGAGGACGGGGGCAAGCGCAGGAACGCCGCAAGGAAAAAGGAGCTGGAAGCCGCCGAGAAGCGTATCAGCGAGTTATCCGCTATCTTCAAGCGGCTGTATGAGGACAGCGTGACCGGGCGCATTTCAGACGAGCGTTTCACGGAGCTGTCGGCAGACTATGAAGCCGAGCAGAAAGAACTGAAAGAGAGAGCCGCCGCTATCCGGGCAGAGCTTTCCAAAGCGCAGGAAGCCACGGTAAACGCAGAAAAGTTTATGAATGTTGTCCGCAAGTACACCAGCTTTGAAGAACTTACCCCTACCCTTTTGCGTGAGTTTGTGGAGAAAATCGTTGTGCATGAGTGCAGCTATGACGAGAACGGCACACGCAGACAGGACATTGATATTTATTACTCTTTCGTTGGCAAGGTAGACCTGCCCGAATGACCGCCCGACCTATCCGGCGCAATGCGCAAACGCCGGATAGGAACGGCAAAATTTTTTACACTTCTACTACTTCTTTATCACACATCAGCAAAGAGCCAAGGTGTGAAGCAGTTGATGGCGGGAGGCGGTATCGTCCTTATCGGCTTAAAACTCATTCTGCTTCTTGCCAATGTACTAAAGTAGGCGGAAAAGGAGAGATGAAATGTTTGGGATATTCGACAAGATAGAAGAATTTTTCAAGGAGCTTCTACTGGGCGGTATCCAAGCAAATTTAGAGTCCATGTTTCTTGACATTAACAATCAGGTTGGGAAAGTGGCAGCAGATGTAGGACAGACACCGATGGGGTGGAACGGAGAAGTATTTAACTTTATCAAGAGTATTAACGACTCCGTTATCATTCCCATAGCAGGGCTAATCATAACGGCAGTCCTTTGTATCGAGCTCATCAATATGGTCATGCAAAAGAACAATATGCACGATACGGACACCTTTGACTTTTTCAAATACATCATCAAGATGTGGATTGCCGTATGGTTAGTTTCCCATGCCTTTGAATTTTCGATGGCAGTCTTTGATGTGGCACAAAGTATGGTAAACAAAGCGGCGATGGAGATACACCGTTAAAAGACAAGGCAAACTTCATTATGTCTATGATTGAACTTGTCGTTGGAGGAAGCGGACTGACAGCAGAAGAAAAGTCGGTTATAGACAGGTGCTTACCTAAGATTTATGAGAAGTATTTTGAAAATCCGATTTCTGAAAATATGCCTATCTTACAAGACCTATACGATATGTTAAAAAATCAGGAAGAAAAGGTCGGGAAAAAACTGGCAACGGAGATGGGGATTTATGTATCAGGAAGTTTAAATGTCTTTAACCACAGGTCGAATGTGGATCTCAACAAGCAGCTCCTTTGTTTTGACATCAAGGAACTGGGCAGTCAGCTTAAAAAAATCGGAATGCTTGTGATTCAGGATCAGGTTTGGAATAAGGTATCTCAAAATAGAGGAAATAAGGCAACAAGGTACTACATTGATGAGTTTCACCTACTTTTAAAAGAAGAACAGACCGCCTCCTACTCTGTAGAAATATGGAAGCGTTTCAGAAAATGGGGAGGAATTCCGACAGGTATCACGCAGAATGTCAAAGACCTACTGATGAGTAAGGAGATAGAAAATATCTTTGATAACATCGATTTCAGGATAAGATATACGAAAAGGAAAGCAAAAGAAATTCCAAGAATGAGCTTTTGCAAGGAAGTTCCAAAAGAAAGGGAAAACAGCCTAAAAATGTTGTAAAAGACAAGGAAACAGATACACCTATGGATAAAACTCAGGACAAATTTGTATCAGACCATCAAAGTGGTGTTTTTACTTCCCTTGCAAATGATGAAACAACAGTTGGTGAGATAGTTTTTGCATCAGAAGGCGTAAAAAAAGAGAATAGTTCCAAAGGATTTTAAACAGGGAGATTTCGTAAAGCTATTCGGACAGCTTAGAACCTCTATTGATGATAACGGCAAGGAACACAGCAATGTAAGAATATTATCCTCAAAGCTCTTAAAGGCAAAAGAACAGATGAAAGGACAGGATAAGAGTCAAGAGATTGCTAAATTGAAAAGCGAGATAGAAGAAAGAGAAAAAGACTTATTTTATGCTGATTCTTGGGAGCAATCAGGACAAATTAGAGTAGATATTGAAAAAATGAAAGCTAAGTTAAATACCTTGCTCAATTCTGAAAAAGATCAAGAAAACGGTAAAAAATCCATACTTGGTGCTATCAAAGAATATCAGGCGGAAGATAAGAAAAAGCCGAAAGAAAGTAAAGAAAAACCTAAAGAAACGGAGAGATAAATGTATGGTCGGTGTGGTCTTAGGACTGCACCAGCTTTTTTGCTCATATATTTACTTTTACGCTTATATAATATATAATAAGAGCGTGAAAGGAAGGGAGTTCATGAACCAGTTAGAACAGATTGTGGAAATTTCAGCTGCGGGTAATGGAGTTTTAAGAACTTCAGAAGTTATCAGTAAAGGAATTTCTAAAACAACTTTGGCAAAATTTGTAGAAAAATATAATTATGAGCGTATTTCACATGGAATTTATTGTTCCTCGTATGTATGGAAAGATGGACTGTACTTATTACAGCTTCGTTGCCCGAAAACAATCTTTTCTCATGATACAGCTTTGTTTCTGCTTGATATGACAGATCAAGAGCCGCTGCAATATACTGTTACAGTAAAAAGTGGATATAATGCCACTCATTTAAGAGAAGATGGTGTAAAAGTATTCTCTATTAAAAAAGACTTTTTTGAACTTGGGATTTCAAAAGCAAAAACACCTTTTGGAAATGAAGTTTTCATCTATAATCCTGAGCGAACTGTTTGTGATATGATTCGTAGTCGTTCACAAATTGAAATTCAAATTTTTCAGGATGCAATGAAGCAGTATATCAGGCGTAAAGACAAGAATTTGCATCTACTTATGGAATATGCAAAAAAACTTCGAGTAAACCATATGTTAAGTAAATATTTGGAGGTGTTATTATAATGATTCATTCATCAAAACAACTAAAAGATTTGATACGAAATTTGTCAAAAGAAGTCGGTATTGAAGCTCATGTACTGATTAGAAAATATATGATGGAGCGGTTTTTAGAGCGAGTATCTTCATCAAAATACAATGGAAGTTTTATCCTAAAAGGCGGAATGTTGGTAGCAGCTTTTGTAGGGGTAGAGGCAAGGGCACAATGGATATAGACACTACCATTAAAGGTATTTCTCGAAAAATGCCCTATCAGACGGATTTGCCTTATATTCCTTGTAATAGGCACGATATTTTTTTACAGTATGAACTTGCTCCATCGTAGTGGATAACTGTTCCATTTCCTTATCAATCGCCTTGATTTTATCCTGTAAATTTTGTCTTTTATCAGCACTTTTTTGAATAAATTCGTCAAGCTGCTTAACAGATTTTATGCCATGTTCTCTGATAAAGATAACGGCAATGATATTTCCGATGCGTTTTTTAATAGGAGGAGTCTTAATCATTTCCCTTTCTGCTATGCGTTCTTTTAATCGTTCTTTGGTATAATCTTTGCCAATCGTTTTCGCTCTTGTAAATCTCTGCTTATCTTTTGGCTTAAAGGCTATATGTTTTCCATGCTTTATTTCATGTTGATTTTATAGGGTGTATTTTTGTAATCGCCATTGTCATTTCCCTTCCGTTTCAGCAGTTCTTTTTAGAAGCAGGGAGTGAATTTGCCACAACTCTTTAGAAATATTCAATCTCTTTCTTCATATCTTGGATGTCATCTTTATAGATGATACCTGTCTGATTTACTCTCTTTTCGATCTGATTGATATTATTTGTAGCACCTCTAAGCAAGCCTTGTAAATCCCGAAAAGGCTCTAAATCTACCTGATAAATCTCCTTTTCTAAAACACATTTGCGGATAAAGTGGCTCATATTTCTGCACTTTGCAAGTTTCCTTTTCTCCTTAAAAAGAGTTTTTTCTTCTTTGGTCAACTTAATTTCAAGTCGTTCATTTCGTATTCTGTTTGCCATAGATATTTCCTCCTTTGTATGATTTTCAGGGTATTAGGGTCTCCCTAACAAGCTAAAAATTGATAAAAAAAGAAGCAGTTCCCAAAGGGCTGCTTCATCAATTTTTCCGTAAGTGTCCGTACACTTACTGTGCTTGCTACATAAGAATGAATTAGATAGCAAGCATTAAGCAAGTTTTGAATTTGTCACTAAATTATACCATAAGAACGCCATAATTTCCACATGTAACTTGACAAATATTGAATTATAATTTATTATTAAATATAAATTCAGTATTGAAATAGAAAGAGGTGTGCTATGGCACAAGTACTAAAAGAAGAAGTTAGAAATAGAATACTTGAAGCAGCAGAAAAAGTGTTTTATAAAAAGGATTATAGAGGTGCCAAATTAACAGAAATTGCAAAAGAAGCAGATATTCCTGTGGCACTCATTTATACCTATTTCAAGAATAAAGAAGTTTTGTTTGATGCAGTAGTAAGTTCTGTTTATATAAATTTCGAGTCAGCTTTTGATGAGGAGGAGTCTTTGGAAAAAGGTTCTGCTTCTGAAAGGTTTGATGAAGTTGGAGAAAACTATATTCATGAACTATTAAAAGAGCGTAAGAAGTTAATTATTTTAATGGATAAAAGCTCAGGTACAAAGCATACAGAAGCCAAACACAAACTCATATCACAAATGCAGGTTCATATTGAAGTAAGTTTAAAAAGACAATCAAAAGAGGAATATGATCCAATGCTTGCCCATATTTTAGCTAGTAACTTTACAGAGGGGCTTCTTGAAATAGCAAGGCACTATCAAAGTGAAAAGTGGGCAAAAGACATGTTAAAACTTATTGCAAGGTGTTATTACAAGGGAGTGGAATCCCTATAATTAGCACTAAAAAATAGACTTTGCGTAATCAGCAAAGTCTTACTTCAAACCTTAATAATGAATTTAAATTCAATATTATTCAATTTTGAAAGGAGCGTTGTTCATGCCGGAAAAAGAATTAAGAAAAAAAGCGATTGGAAAAAATGGCTTATCCAATTCACTTCTTGCTTTAAAAATAGTATGTGATTTGATACCACAAATCTTACTCGTATATTTGATTAGTTCTTTAATCACAAACAATATTAACGAAGCTAATTTAAAGTATATATTCTTGGGAATCTTTATGTCGTTTGTATTAAAAGGTGTGTTTTACTATTTTGCAATAAAGGTTGCTCATGAGAAAGCATACGAAAAATTGACAGAACTTAGGATAGATATTATTGGGCATCTAAAAAAACTAAGTTTGGGATTTTTCAAAGAACATAATACAGGGGAGCTTACGAACATTGTTCAGCATGATGTGGAGCAAGTGGAAGTATACCTTGCTCATGGTCTTCCTGAAATAATGGCAGTTACGCTTCTGCCTACCATTATTTTCATAGCTATGATTTTTGTAGACTGGCGTCTTGCTCTTGGAATGATTGTCGGAGTTCCACTCATGTATTTGGTAAAAGTTCTTTCACAGAAAACAATGGATAAGAACTTTGCTATTTACTTTAACCATGAAAACAAGATGAGAGAAGAGCTAATGGAATATGTAAAAAATATCTCTGTGATTAAGGCTTTTGCTAAAGAAGAGGAGATTAGCGAAAGAACATTAAAAACGGCAAGAGAGTATATTTACTGGGTTAAAAAGAGCATGGGAGCAATTACAATTCCAATGGGACTCATTGACATATTTATGGAAATTGGAGTAGTTATTGTCATGATTTTGGGAAGTATATTTCTTTATTATGGAGAAATAACAACACCTAAATTTATACTCGCAATTATTCTATCCTCTGCGTTTACAGCATCCATAAGCAAGACAGCCACTCTACAACATTTTTCTATTGTGTTTAAGGAAGCTCTAAAGGCGATTGGAAAAGTTTTAACCGTTCCACTTCCAAACAAAAAGACAGAACAAGGTTTAGAATTTGGAAACATAGAATTTAAAGATGTGAATTTTACATACGGGAAAGATGGCTTTGAGCTTAAAGATATCAATTTGACTTTTAAGAAAAATAGCTTGAATGCTTTTGTAGGGGCAAGCGGTTGTGGGAAAAGTACCGTATCCAATTTGCTTATGGGATTTTGGGATGCAGACGAAGGACAAATACTGATAAATGGAAAAGACATAAAAGAATATAGTCAAGAAAATATCTCAATGTTGATTGGTAGTGTCGGACAAGAAGTTATCCTTTTTGATTTAAGCATTTTTGAAAATATAGCAATCGGAAAATTAAATGCAACAAAAGAAGAAGTTATAGAAGCAGCCAAAAAAGCGAGATGTCATGACTTTATTTCAGCATTGCCAAATGGATATGAAACACGAGTAGGTGAAATGGGAGTTAAGTTATCCGGTGGAGAAAAACAAAGAATCTCTATAGCAAGAATGATACTGAAAAATGCATCGATTTTAATATTAGATGAGGCAATGGCAGCTGTTGATAGTGAAAATGAAAGACTAATCGGTGAAGCGATTGATGATTTAAGTAAGGATAAAATCATCATTACAATTGCTCATCATCTAAATACGATTAGGGATTCAGACCAAATTATAGTTATGGATAAGGGTGTTGTTCTTGATGCAGGAAGCCATGAAGAGCTGATGAAAAGATGTGAGTTCTATAAGGATATGGTTGAAGCACAGAACAAGGTAGATAGATGGAATTTGAAAGATGAAAGTCTTTCACGAGCAAGGAACGGAGTGGATTGCGAGTGTACGGAGGTGGTAACAGAAAATGTTTAGAGAAATGTTAAAACTACTTACAAAAACCGGTAAGAGAGATTTGATTATATCAAGTGTATTCTTTGCCCTTTATGGACTAAGCTCCATAGCTATGATTGTTATTGTATTTTCTATACTGTTTCAGATATTTGAGGGGACGAGTTTAGATATGCTTTATAAATATTTTATTGCGATTGGATTACTTGTAGTCTTCAAAGGTATTTGTAATATGGTTGCGGATATGAAAAAGCATAGTGCAGGTTTTGATATTGTTCAGCAAATAAGAGAACGCATGATTATCAAATTAAAGAAATTCAGTTTGGGATTTTATACCAATGAAAGACTTGGTGAGATAAACACAATACTTCATAAAGATGTTGATAATATGTCCCTTGTTGTAGGACATATGTGGTCAAGAATGTTTGGTGATTTTTTGATAGGTGCAGTCGTATTTGTTGGTCTTGCAAATATTGATATAAAGTTGGCACTGATAATGGCAGTATCCGTTCCGATTGCACTTGCCTTTCTATATATGACAATTAAGCAATCTGAAAAAATAGAAAATCAGAACAACTCAGCACTTCTTGATATGGTTAGCCTATTTGTTGAATATGTTAGAGGAATACCTGTACTAAAGAGCTTTTTAAACAATAAGAGCTTGGATAATGAGCTTATGAACAAGACAAAAAAGTTTGGAGAAACAAGCAAAGCAGCTTCAAGATTTAAGGCAAAACAATTATCTATATTTGGTTTTTTACTGGATATTGGATATTTAATTCTTTTAATCGCAGGAGCAATATTTGTTGTAAAGGGAAATCTTGATGTACTTAATTTTATTATCTTTGCAGTAATTTCAAAAGAGTTTTATAAGCCGTTCGCTTCTATGGAACAACACTATATGTATTATGTTTCGGCGGTAGACAGCTATGAGAGACTTTCAAGAATTTTGTATGCAGATATAATACCTGACAAGGCAGATGGTATTATTCCGAAGCAAAATAACATAGCCTTTGAAAATATTAAATTTTCCTATGAAGAAGATGAGTTTAAAATGGAAAATTTAAGTTTTGATATTGCTGAAAAACGGGTGACAGCCTTAGTTGGAGAATCAGGTAGTGGAAAGACTACGATAACTAACTTGCTTTTAAGATTTTATGATGTGCATAAAGGAAAAATTACACTCGGAGGAACTGATATAAGGGATATTCCTTATGATGAGCTTTTAGATCGTATCAGTATTGTCATGCAGAATGTTCAATTGTTTGATAACACGATTGAAGAAAACATCAGGATAGGTAAAAAAGGAGCTACAAAAGAGGAAATTATTGAAGCTGCGAAGAAGGCAAGGATACATGATTTCATTATGAGTTTACCAAAAGGTTATGAAACGGATATTGGAGAAAATGGTGGAATTCTTTCAGGTGGACAAAGACAAAGAATATCTATTGCAAGAGCTTTTCTAAAAGATGCACCGATTTTAATTCTTGATGAAATGACAAGTAATGTTGATCCTGTAAATGAATCTTTGATACAAGATGCTATTACAGAACTTGCAAAGAATAGAACTGTACTTGTAGTGGCTCATCATTTAAAAACAATTCAAAAAGCTGACCAAATTCTCGTATTTCAAAAAGGAAATTTACTTGAAAAAGGAAAGCATGGGGAACTTCTTGAGAAAGATGGTTACTACACAAAATTATGGAAAGCTCAATATGAGGTGTAACCATGATTTTGTTAAAAGATGTTTCTTATGAATGGGAAGATGGGCGAACTGCTTTAAAAAATATCAATCTTGAAATTAAAAAAGGTGAATTTGTTTTAATTTCAGGGAAAAGTGGAAGTGGTAAAAGCACTCTTGGAAGTGTAATGAATGGTCTTATTCCACATTATTACAAAGGCAAAATGAAAGGAGAAGCCTTTGCGTCCGGAAAAGATATAAGCAAATTATTACTTCATGAAATAGGGCATATTGTAGGAACTGTATTTCAAGATCCAAGAAGTCAGTTTTTTACGACAACGACAGATGAAGAAATAGCTTTTGGTCTTCAAACTATCTGCAAATCAAGAGATGAAATCAAACAGAGAGTAGAAGAAGTATATGCAGAGTTGGATACCCCGGAACTGAAAGGAAAATCTGTTTTTGAATTATCAAGCGGACAGAAACAAAAGATAGCTATTGCAAGCATCTATGCGATGAATCCGAAAGTTTTAATTTTAGATGAGCCTTCAGCAAATTTGGATATGAAAGCAACATTTGACCTATTTTTAATTTTGGAGAAATTAAAGAAAAAAGGAACAACGGTTGTTCTAATTGAACATCGTTTGTACTATGTAAAGTCCTTATTTGACCGTTTTCTTTTGATGAAAGACGGAGAAATTACGAAAGACTTGAGTCGGGAAGAAGTTATCCATCTTGAAGAGGAGTTTTGGGAAGAGAATGGACTAAGAACTCTTGAATTAGAAGAATACAGAATAAGTGAGAAGAAAGATTTATATCAATTAAATGATGAAAGTATCAGTGGGAAAGGCTTGAAATTTTGTTACCCAAGTGCAAGTAAGGTTGGAAATAAGCAAAAAAAGTACATCTTAAATCATCTTGATTTCAATATGGAGTGCGGAAAAGCCATTGGTCTTATTGGGTTAAATGGTACCGGGAAAACTACTTTTGCAAGGGTAATTTCAGGACTTGAGAAGATAAAAGAGGGGAAAATATGGGCGGAAAAAGATAAGGAGTTGAATCATAAAGATTTAATGGATATGTCATATTTTGTATTTCAAGATTCAGATTATCAGTTATTTTCGGAAAGTGTACTTGATGAAATGCTGCTTGGTATGGAGGGTAAAGATAAAAAAGAAAATACTCAAAAGGCAAAGTCTATTTTGAATGTACTTGGCTTAGATAAATACATTGATAAGCATCCGTTTGCTTTATCAAGAGGAGAAAAACAAAGACTGACAATAGCTTGTGGAATGATGAAACAGGCAAAGATTTTCATCTATGATGAACCAACATCAGGTTGTGATAAAGACTCAATGCTTTCCGTCGCAAAACTGATTAAAGAACAATTGAAAAATGGGACAACAGTTTTGGTAATAAGTCATGATTTTGAGTTTTTAGCAAATACAGTGAGCAAGCTGTGGGTAATGGGAGATGGAAAAATAGAAACTGTTTTAAATATGAGTGAAAGTAATAAATTTCTCATATTAGACAAGATGAGAGGAGGTAGAGAGCTTGGCAGATAGAAAAACTATAGATCCGAGAATAAAACTTACTCTACTTCCAATTGCCTCCTTTACGAGTTTTTTTATAAGCGATACAATTCTACTTTTCGGACTGATTGCTTTTGCCTTTTTTCTGTATGTATACAGCAGTATGTGGAAAATAGCATTACGCTTTATTTTGTTTTTTGTCCTTTTATACTGTATAGAGTTAGGGATTGGCAAGTTTTGCCAAGCAAGCATCGTATTTGCAATATATATGTTTATTTACTTTGCATCAAGAATGATCTTAGTTGCTATGTTTGGTGGATATATAACAAAGACTACAAGTGTAAGTGAAATACTTGAAGCGTTAAATAGAATGAAAGTACCAAGAAGCATTGGTATACCTTTTAGTGTTTTGCTTAGGTTTGTACCAACTATAAAAATGGAACTCAAGGCATTAAAAGAGAATATGAAGATTCGAGGAATTGTGACAAACAGATTTTTCACGTTGCTACATCCAATTAAATATATTGAATATACGCTTGTTCCGCTTTTAATGAGAATGATTAAGATTTCAGATGAACTGTCAGCTTCAGCACTTATTAGAGGACTTGATAGTGATGAGAAGAGGGTAACATTAACAGAATTGCGGTTTAGAAAAACAGACTTAATGATTGGACTATTAGGAGCTTTGATGATTGCTCTTGTGATAGTAATACAGAAAATTTATTAGGAGGACTAGTGTGAAAGAAAGTAGAGGTAAGCCGTAAACCGGCGCACTTAAATAAGCTGTCTTAAGTAGGCAACTTATTTGAGGATATAGATTTAGTAGATTGATCAAGAAGCTAAAGGTTCATCAGGAGGAAGCAGTCCTTCCTTTTGTAAAAGTTTTTTGGCTTGCTTGATAGCCTTAGCCTTCTGTTTTTCAGCTAAAGGTGCAGGCATATCGATTTTGTAAAGATCGCTTGGATTCCATACCTCTCCGGTAGACAGCATCCGGTAGATGGCTATAAGAATCATACGGGCAATGGCAATAACAGCTCTTTTCTTGCCACGGCGTTTAACAAGGGATTCATATTTCGTTTTGTAGTAAGGAGACTTGTCAGATTTCACGGCTGCATGAGCACACTGTACTAATGCAGGTTTGAGGTAGACACCGGCACGTGTAATACGGACAGATTTCTTCTTACCGGCAGATTCATTGTTGCCGGGGGTAAGACCCTGCCCAACAACATAAGCGTTTAGAATTACAAAACTGAGACATATCAATACCAATTTCGGAGATGATAGTAATTGCACTATCACGTTTGACACCCGGAATGGTAGTTAGTAACCGAATAGCTTTATCATAATCAGGATCGGAAGAAATCAAAGATTCAATCTGTTTATCTATATCATTGATTTCAGCTGTGATATAATCCATATGTGCGCGAATTAGGCGCATACGATATTTCTGGGCATCAGTCATCTGATATCCTTCGATAGATTCAATCACAGCGTCTTCTTTGGATTTGAGGCTCTTAAGAAGTTTTGAAGCGATTTCTTCATGGTTAATCGTAGTACCTGATTGTTCAAGCAGATAATCGATAATGGATGAGGATGACTTCCCAAAGATATCGGATACAACAGAATCTAATGCGATATTACAAACAGTAAGAGCATTCTGATATCTATTCTTTTCACTTGAACGGCAAGAAACAAGCTTGTAACGATATCTTGTGTATTCTCTAAGAATACGGATCAACCCTACAAGGAATGTAGCTGCTTTTCACAAGTCCCAGTCGGAATAAGTCTCCAATCCATTTAGAATCTTTTGGTATCGTCCTTGTTACCCTTAACAGTTTTAACCCATTTGGGATTAGCAATGGTAACGTTGATTTGATCTTCGAGAAGATTAAAGACAGGAACCCAGTATTTACCTGTGGATTCCATACAGACATCATGGCATTCATTTTTAAGAAGCCACGATTTAAAGTCTAAAAATAGAATTGTTGAAGGTAGAGAATCGCTTCTTTTTGATAAGAAGGTTCAATACCGGCGGTAGTTTTGATGATTGTGGCAACAAGAAAAGATTTGTGAACATCGACACCACAACAGGTTTGATAAGTAACTTTCATAGTGTAACTCCTTTCGCAAAAGATAAGAAGCCATTGACTGAACTGCCACACAATAAAACAAAGAGCTTTAACAATTCTTAGTGTACGGATTCATGATACCACTTATTTGTGCTTGAAAAGACAGAACTTACACTGATTTTTATGCTGTCTAAAACAGAGAAAGTTTTTACAACTTTACCTCCCGTGCTTTGTAGTATAGCTTCTTGTTATATATTTTAAATCACAGAGTTGAGATGTAAAACACTTTCATTACTATTTGTGCCGCGGCTTGCCCGCGGAATGGAGATTTTTATGAAAAATAAATTGAATGGCCGTGATTTTATTACAATCGGAATCTTTAATGCAATTGGAATTGTCATATACATGGCGGCCAGCTTTGCTATGGCAACAACAGTTATTGGAGGATTTATTGCTTCAGGAGTTAGCTTTATGGTAGCTGCTACCGTTTATATCCTTATGGCTTTGAAAGTTAGAAAGAATGGCGTATTTACAATATCAGGAACGCTTCTTGGTTTAATTGCATTGTCAGGAGGACATTTGCCTCATGCAGTCTTTGCTGTAATCGGTGGAATTATATGTGATTTGATTATAGGAAATTATGAGAGCAAGGGACGAATGATTATTGGGTATGGGACATTTGCATTAGCGGATTTTTTAGGGACAGTGATTCCTGTGATTTTATTCGGAACAGCTTCTTTTGTGGAAAGAGCATCAAAATGGAAAATGAGTGAAGCACAAATAAATGAAGCATTATCTTATTTCAAAGTTTCGTGGGCAGTAGGCTTTGCCTTGATAACAGTTGTTCTTGCTTGCATAGGAGCATTCGTTGCAATAAAGATACTTAAAAAACATTTTGAAAAAGCAGGAGTGATTTAATAATAGATTTACTTAGGAGGAAAAGTAATGGAGGGATAATCATGTCAAAACTTATAGTTTCAGTTTTCACAGAACGATATAATTATCTTTATTTATGCTTGGACTTACTTTTGTATAGCAATATATCGCCATTACAAACATACAAATAGTCTCAATATAACAAATCAATAGTTTTCAAGTTAAGAGGACTTTTACGCCAAAGTGTAGAAGTCCTCCTTTTTTATTCTCAAAAAGCAAACCACAGAACAGGAAAAGGAGGATAACTAAGTGGCTAAAGAATATTACCTATATGTGAAAGGAAAAGCCGTACCTGTAAGCGAAGAAGAAAAACAAAAGCTTGAGGAAGAAGAACGAAAAATAAATGAAAGAAAAGATAGGATTCACCAAAATTATTTGAAGCGTAAAGCAAACGGCAAACAACAGGAATATGAGGACAGATACAAGGCAAGGAGAGAGGAGAAAAAACAGGAAAAGCTAAAGAGTTTGAAAAGAACAGGGATAAAGCTAAAGGATTTAGATGGTAATTTGTAGGATTTGTGATATATTGACTAAAAGCTAAAAATATGATAATATAACTATCAAAGATAATATAATTATCAAAAAAAGAAAATGAGAGGTGAAAGTTAGATGTCTTATTGCTCTGATATAACAAAAAATAGAATTTTAGAATGTGCTAAAGGGGAATTTTTAAGCAAAGGATTCGAAAAATGCACAGGTAGCTGAAATTGCTAAATTAGCAAAAAGTAACTACAGGAGCTATTTATCGTCATTTCAAAAATAAGGAAGCATTATTTTTTGCTCTAATTGAAGAGGAATATAATTACACATTAGATGTTGTTTCTGATGTTGAAAAAAGGAGCGAACAAAAAACTATTAGGATAGACTCTGATTTAGTCGATGATGAAGCAATTATAGAAAATTTATTCTTGGAAACAATGCTATTTGTTGATTATATGTATACACATTTTGATAACTTTAAGCTGATTTTTGCGTGTAGCAAAGGGTCGCAAGTAGAAAACTTTATTGAGGATATTACTGAAAGATATACAGCTAAAAATATGAAGCTTATTCTTTTCAACGCTAAACAAGAGCAAATTATCACAGAGATTAAAGAGTTTGAAGTTCATGTCATTACAAAAGGCTATATTACATCTCTATGCGAGTGTATTCTTCATGATATACCGCATGATAATGTTGGCGAATATATTAGAAGCATTGTTGTTTTTCAATATTATGGTTGGCAAGGCTTAATGAAGAAAAACAACAAATAAATTTTTTCAAAGGGTTAGCGATAACTAATTGATCATCTGTTTGTAGGGGGTGTTTCCTTGAAAAGTAACAATAAAAATGTCATTTCAGAGTTGCTTAAATACGCTGATGGCGAGAAAAAACAATTATACAAATCAATTTTGTTAGCGACCATAGGGGAACTGTTTGGAATGATTCCTTTTTTAGCAATAGCAAAGTTGATAGAAAAAATTTATCAGTCAGAACTGTCATTTCAAACAGTGCTTTCTATAACTCTTGCAGCTTTAGGTGGACAAATTTTAAAAGGCATTTTCACTTTGTATTCAACAATGACTTCACATAAAGCAACATTTCACATTTTGAAAAATATAAGAAGCTTAGTTGCAGAAAAAATGTTAAGAGTACCTATGGGTGTAATGATAGATACTCCTATAGGTAAATTTAAAAATTTAATTGTAGATACAGTGTCTAAGCTGGAAGATTCAATGGCTCATTTTATGCCGGAGATAACATCAAGTATAGTATCTCCTGTTTTATTTTTGGTTTTGATTTTTGCTTTGGACTATAGGATGGGATTGGCTTCGTTACTTACAATTCCTTTGGGAATGCTTGGATATATAGGGATGATGAAAGATTATGAGTTTAGAAGCAAAACTTATACGACTTCTCAAAATAATATGAATAGCACATTGGTTGAATATGTTAATGGCATTGAGGTCATAAAAGCTTTTAATCATAGTACATCTTCATATGAAAAATTTACGAGTGCAATTCAATTTTTCCATGATAGTACCCTTGCTTGGTGGAAACAAAGCTGGTTATGGTCAGCATTTGTTCAAGCAGTTATGCCGTCAACACTTTTGGGGACTTTGCCAGTTGGTGCATATCTATATATGAATTCTCAAATATCTCTATCAAATTTCATTGTGTGTATTATCTTACCTATCGGCTTTATTGCACATTTAATGAAAATCGGAAAGTATTCGGAGCAATTCAGTATGGTTAAGGCGAGTTTAGATGTAATAGATGAATTTTTATCGACAGAGGAACTTAAAAGACCAAAAGAGAGAGCAGTTCTTGATAATACTCTGTATCGTTTTGTAAATGTTTCGTTTGCTTATGATAAAGAACTTGTTTTAAAGAATATCAGGTTTGAATTAAAACCAAATACAGTAACGGCACTGGTTGGCAACTCAGGATCCGGAAAATCAACTATAGCAAAGTTAATGGCTGGCTTTTGGGATCCAACAGCAGGTAACATAATTTATGGAGGTAAAAAAATTTCTGAAATTCCATTTGAACAGCTAACAAGTGAGATAAGCTATGTTGCTCAAGATAATTTTTTATTTAATACAAGTATAAAAGAAAATATAAAAATGGGAAACCCAACTGCAAGTGATGAGGAGGTTATTGAGGTGGCTAAAGCTGCATCTTGCCATGACTTTATTATGGAACTTGAAGATGGATATAACACAAAGGTTGGTGATGCAGGAGGTTCTTTGTCGGGTGGAGAAAGGCAAGAATTACCATTGCAAGAACAATGTTAAAACAATCTAAGGTAATGATTTTAGATGAAGCAACTGCATTTGCGGATCCAGAAAATGAATATCTCATTCAAAGTGCAATTAACAATCTTATTAAAGGAAAGACTCTTATAGTGGTTGCTCACAGACTTTCTACTATTACAAATGCTGATACAATCCTTGTTATGAAAGATGGAGAAATTGTAGAGAATGGAACTCATGAAAATCTTGTGAAAAAAGATGGAGTATATGCTTCCTTGTGGAAAAATTATGTGGGCAGACTAGATGATGGAAAGGAGGCGATTTAAGTGATTGCGATTGTAAAACGAATATTAAAAATATCAGGGAAATATCGAAAAAATGTAATCCTTGGTCTTATATTTAGTGGATTAAAATCATTTTTCGTTTCTTTGATGTTGTTGGCGATTTTATTGATTATGATTAATCTTGAACAATTGAACATGACTATTATTATGCAGGCAACAGCGATTATAGTTGTGAGTATATTCGGCAGATTCATATTTCAGTATCTTTGCGATAGAAAACTTAGTGCTTCAGGCTACGAGATTTTTAAGGATAAAAGAATTGAAATAGGCGAAAAATTAAAGAAAGCTCCGATGGGATATTTTTCAGAAAAAAACTTAGGGACAATTCAAGCTGTTTTAACGACAACTATTTCCGATTTAGAAGCTATGGCAATGCTTGCGATGAACTTTATTGTTGGTGGATTTTTCCAAGCTCTAACTATGACAATCATGTTATTAATCTTTTGTTTCCCGGTAGGGATGGTGTCTTTAATTGCGATAATCCTTGGAATAGTTGTTCTTAAATTAATCACAAAGAAAACTGAAAAATATTCTCCTATTATGCAAGATTCGCAGGAAATATTAGTTACAGAAGCAATTGAATATATCAGAGGAATTTCAGTGCTTCGTTCATTTAAGAAAGGGACTGATGGAAAAAACAAAGTTGAAAAAGCTTTTATGAGGAAATGCGAAGTTGATATAGAGGTCAATGAAGGTTCAGCTTATTTAATGAAATTATATGAAATGATTTTCAAGGTAGCAAGTTGTGCCTTAGTGTTTGTTGCTACGGTTTTATATATGAATTCACAAATTCCACTTTCATATGCACTGATGTTTATAGTATCTGCCTTTCTGATTTTTTTGGAATTGGAGTTGGTCAGCGATGGAGCTTTTTTAAGTAGGATGCTTGCAACACAACTTAATAGACTGGAATATATTTCGGATATACCTTCACTTGATGAGGGCGGAAAAGAAATTTCTTTGAACTCCTATGACATTGAATTGAAAGATGTTTGTTTTGGATATGGCAAAAAAGAGATTTTGAAGAATATAAATCTGCGTATAAAGTCGAATAGCAGTTTGGCTATTGTCGGTGCTTCAGGTTCTGGGAAGACAACTCTTTGTAATATTATAGCAAGATTTTGGGATGTTAATAAAGGTGAAGTCTTTATTGGAGGACATAATGTTAAGGACTTTACATCTGAAAGCCTATTACAAAATATCAGTATGGTATTTCAGAAAGTTTATTTATTCAATGACACGATTGAAAATAATATAAAATTTGGAAATCCAAACGCAACACATGATGAGGTGGTTGAGGCGTGTAAGAAAGCTTGTTGTCACGATTTTATTACAAGTCTTAGTGATGGGTATGACACTGTTGTTGGTGAGGGCGGTTCAACGCTATCAGGAGGAGAAAAGCAAAGAATATCTATTGCAAGAGCAATTCTTAAAGATGCTCCAATTATTATTCTTGATGAAGCAACTTCAAGTGTAGATCCTGAAAACGAGCATATGTTAATTAGTGCAATTAATGAGTTAACAAAAAATAAAACTCTCATTAGCATTGCACATAGATTATCTACGGTAAGAGAAGCAGATCAGATTATTGTCATTGATAAAGGGAAAATTGTACAACAAGGGAATCATAAGGAACTAATTAGTCAAGATGGAGTATATAAACATTTCATCGAAATTAGAAAAAAATCTATTGGTTGGCAAATATAGGTGATGAAATGAGAGATGTAGTTATTGAGTTTGATAATGTAAGTTTCAGTTACGGGACACAAACAGAAAGAAGTCTTAGTAATATAAATTTCAAAGTTAAAGAAGGAGAATTTGTTTTGCTTACTGGTCAATCTGGTTCAGGGAAAACAACTATTACAAGATTGATAAATGGCTTAATTCCACATTTCTTTGAAGGGAGTTTAACTGGAAGTGTAAAAGTGATAGGAAATAATATAAAAACCATCACTCCAGGAGAACTGGGTAAAAATATTGCTTCTATATTCCAAAATCCACGAAGTCAATTTTTTACAACTGATAGCACCAAAGAAGTGGCTTTTGCTCTTGAAAATTATGGGATAGATAGAAATGAAATGATAGATAGAGTGAATTGTGCATTTCATGATTTTGAAGCAGAAAGTCTTATGGATAGGGATATGTTTTCCTTATCTAGTGGTGAAAAACAGAAGATAGCTATTATAGCTGCAAAAGCTTTGAATCCAAAGATTTATGTTTTTGACGAGCCATCTGCAAATTTAGATATTCGTTCAATTCTTAACTTAAAGAAAATGATGGAAAGGCTCAAGAAACAGGGATATACAGTAATTGTTTCAGAGCATAGATTATTCTACTTAAAAAACTTGGTAGATAAATGCTTGATAATGAAGGATGGAAAAATTCATAGAGAATTAGAGAAAAATGATATTGAAAACCTGCATGATTCAGATATTAGGGCATTTAAACTTCGAACATTTAAGTTAAGTAATATTAAATATGAACTAAAGGATAATCTTATTGTTAATAAACAAAACGCAGATTTTAAAGTGGAAAATTTATCTTTTTCCTATGATGTTAATCATTCCGTTTTGAGCAATTGTAATTTAGAAGGGAATTTTGGTGAAACAGTAGCTGTAGTTGGACACAACGGAAGTGGCAAAACGACATTAGGAAAAATAATGTCAGGATTATTAAAAACAAGAAGTGGAAAAATTTTTATTGAAGGTAAACTTACAAAGCAAACGGAGTTATATAAAAGTGTATATTTTGTGATGCAAGATGCAGACTATCAACTGTACTCCGATTCTGTTGTTTCTGAGTTAATGCTCAGTTCTATGAATAGCATTAAGACTATTAAGCAAAATGATGAGAAAATAGAAAATGCGATGAGTTTATTGAAGATCTCATCATTCAGAAATAGACATCCGCAAAGTTTATCAGGAGGGCAAAAGCAGCGAGTTACTATTGCGGCTGCAATAGCTTCAAATAAAAAAATTATGATTTTTGATGAGCCGACTAGTGGGCTCGATTATGAGAATATGAAAATCGTATCTGAAGCAATGAATGATCTTCGTAAAAAAGGAATACTGATTTTTGTTATTTCCCATGATTTAGAGTTTTTAAGTAGAGTAGCAACTAAAGCAGTTTTTATAGAAAATAATACTGTTAGCAAAAGGAATAGTTTAAAGAAAAGTGGTGAGTTTGAAACAATAAAAAGATTTTTACTACAGAGTGAGGTACATGAAGAATGAGCAAATCTTGTAAACAAAATGGAATAAGATATGATCCAAGAATTAAGTTGTTACAAGTTTTAATTATAGGGGTTTTAGTATTTACTTTGACTGGTAAAAAGTATGAGATTCTACTTTTTTTGTCAGTATTTGCATATGGAATGATAAGTGGCATATACAAAAACTTGTTTTAAATTTTTTTAGCTTTATATACAGTGTTGTTTATGGTAGCGGAAATAAGTCCATTATTTATTTCAACTACAATACACTATTTTGTCCTATGTTTTATAACATTGACACTTGCAGCTATAAATATGATTAGAACAAGTGAAATATCTGAAGTATTAGCTTCCTTGCAAAAATATGAAAATCCCATATTATATAAACATTCCATTAGCTGTTATATTAAGATTTTTTTCCTACTCTAAAAACAGGATATTACTTGTATAAAGCAGGGAATTAAGACTAGAGGGATTGATATTTCTTTCCTTGGATTTTTAAAACATCCTTTTAAAGTTTATGAAATGATGTTGATTCCTATGTTAATGCGAATGTTATGTACTGCAACTGAGTTGTCGGCATCTGTTGAGACACGAGGACTTGGAGTTTCGTGTAAAAAAACTAGTTATACAGAAGTCAAATTTCGTATGCTTGATATGTTATTGCTAGTAATAATGATGGTATTTTTATCTAGCTATCATCATTATGAAAAATAAAAAAATATTTAAAAAAACAAGGAGAATAATTATGGAAGAAAAAAAGAAATTTCAAATTAAAGATTTAATTATTACAGCACTAATGGTGTTATGCTCACAGGTTTTATATAGAGTGTTATCTTTTCTGTTCATATCGCCATACACAATGCTATTAGTAGTTCCGATATGGTCAATTATTGAGCAATTGCCTATTTCTTAGTACCGGTAAAAAAACAAAAAAATCCATGGATGATTTTTATTATTTTTGTGTACTTACAAGCATTATAGGTTTTTTTATCCACCATATATCATTAGTTGTATATTTGCCGGGATTATAGCTATGTTGATTGCAAAAACAAAAGGGGTTGGCAATTATAAAGGATTAACAATTGGATATATGATATTTTGTGTTCTTGCCGGCTTTGGTGGAATGTATGTACCATTTCTTTTTTATGCAGATCAAACACTTAAATTTTATGAAAAAATGTTTGGGAGCGAATATTTAGGTACATTAACTAAAATTGTTTCTCCTATAACTACAGTAATGATGCTTATTGTAATAGCCATTTGCGGATTGATTGGAGCAGTAATTTCTAAGAAACTATTGAAGAAACATTTTGAAAAAGCAGGAATGATTTAATCAATCTTTGTTTGTGAGGGGAAAAATGGATTAAATAATGGAGGTAATTGCTATGCATTATTTAGGGTCTGTTATTCATATAGAAAAAAAGGTTCTTTGTAAATATTGGGGTGGGTTGATTTTTAACCCACTCTTTTTGAAGGAATTGCATAGTTTTTGCTAACAGATTTATGGAATACTCTATATCTGTTTTGTTTAGATATATTTTTGCACCACAAAAAAACCTCGTTCCCACTTCTTTTTAAGCCATTGCCATTAAAATTCTGTTTCTAAAATATTTAAAGTTTTGTACGCCATAAGATATTCTTTTCAGCACCTTTATCTGGCCATTTGAAATGTGCCTGTACTTAAGAGAGTTTAAGATATACTTGTAGTTATTTCTAAATGCGGTTATTGCTGCTTTAAACTCTTCAATTCCTGAGTTTTTTACCTTACGGAGCCATTCACTAAATAAAGTTCTTTGCTTTGAATAGGAGTTTTCATCAAAAATATCAAAGAATAACTCTTTAGTAAAATGTGCTTTTCTTAAATCTTCTGAATATTCAAGCATTCATTCAAGTGCCGCTCGGTTATCGTTCGATAGCTTTGCTTTTCTCTTTGTAATTAAGCTCTTACTTCGTTTGTAGTACTTCCTAGGAGAAGGCAACATTCTTTTTTGAATTCTCTTTCGTACATTTTCAAGAGCCCAATAGACTTGTCTGACGAAATGATACCGATCAATAACGATCTTTGCATTGGGAAAATATATCCTAGCCAAGTCGATGAAGGTTTTATTCATGTCACAAGAAAAGTATTGGACTTTCATCCGTTTAGATTGATCAAGCGATTTAAAATAGTCGACCAGACAAGTTCCTTTCCTAGAATAGAGTACATCAAATACTCTATGTTTTACAGGACCAACCACTATCGTTTGATATTTCTCAGTGCCTACATTCCCCTTAAATTCATCTATGGAAATGGCTTCTCCAAGATTAGAAGAAGAATGATGAATTGTAGAAAGCACTTGATAAACGGTATGAGATGAAACATTGGCCCTGTTTGCTATCTGTTGAATATTCAGGGTATCGAAAAATGAGCTAGCAATCCATCGAGTAAGTCTGGATGTCCGATGTAGATACTTCGCAATAAAGGGATAAGATTCATAAAAATCTCCATTCCGCGGGCAAGCCGCGGCACAAATAGTAATGAAAGTGTTTTACATCTCAACTCTGTGATTTAAAATATATAACAAGAAGCTATACTACAAAGCACGGGAGGTAAAGTTGTAAAAACTTTCTCTGTTTTAGACAGCATAAAAATCAGTGTAAGTTCTGTCTTTTCAAGCACAAATAAGTGGTATCATGAATCCGTACACTAAGAATTGTTAAAGCTCTTTGTTTTATTGTGTGGCAGTTCAGTCAATGGCTTCTTATCTTTTACGAAAGGAGTTACACTATGAAAGTTACTTATCAAACCTGTTGTGGTGTCGATGTTCACAAATCTTTTCTTGTTGCCACAATCATCAAAACTACCGCCGGTATTGAACCTTCTTATCAAAAGAAGCGATTCTCTACCTTCAACAATTCTATTTAGACTTTAAATCGTGGCTTCTTGAAAATGAATGCCATGATGTCTGTATGGAATCCACAGGTAAATACTGGGTTCCTGTCTTTAATCTTCTCGAAGATCAAATCAACGTTACCATTGCTAATCCCAAATGGGTTAAAGCTGTTAAGGGTAACAAGGACGATACAAAAGATTCTAAATGGATTGGAGACTTATTCCGACTGGGACTTGTGAAAAGCAGCTACATTCCTTGTAGGTTGATCCGTATTCTTAGAGAATACACAAGATATCGTTACAAGATTGTTTCTTGCCGTTCAAGTGAAAAGAATAGATATCAGAATGCTCTTACTATAGTGGTTCAGTTGTCTAGACAAAAATCTAAGCATTTTATAATGAACTGATATATGTAACTGGGTAGGGGAGAAACTCCCCCCTCAGGCTGCATGATCATCCAGTAACAGGATTGGATAATAGCAGGATGCCGGTGTCTGATTATTGAGTGCTGAATGACAACGTTCAAAGTTGTATGTATGCACATATTTCCCAATAGCCTTCCTTGCTTCTCGGATATTGTTGTATTGGGTCAGATATGCTTCCTCGTACTTGAAGCTCCGGAACCATCGTTCAATCATGATATTATCAGCCCAGCGGCTTTTACCATCCATGCTTTGACGGATCTGGTTCTCTTTGAGGAAATTCATGTACTCATTGCTTGTAAACTGACAGCCCTGATCCGAATTCAGGATAATAGGTTTTGCTACCATAAACGCCTTTTTTAACGCAGTTATGACCATTCTGGTATCTAGAGTATCATCGACTTCCCAGCCAACGATACAGCGGCTGTACCAGTCGATCACAGCGGTCAGATACAGGAATCCATGCTTGATGGGGATGTATGTAATGTCGATTGACCATGCCTGATTAGGACGGTCGATAACGGCGTTTCGTAGCAGATACGGGCAGACTTTAGCCTGTTGCATACGTTTAGAAAGGTTCATTTTTGGATAGATTGGATCCATCCCCATTTCATTCATATAACGGCGCGTTTTCCGGCGGCCAACCTGATGCCCACGCTTCTTCAGCTGAGCAGACAGCTGTCGTGCTCCCCAGGCCGGGTTATCTGTGTGTAATCGATCTATGATCGATTTGCAATCTAACTCCTCCTGAGATATGGGCGTGCCCTTGTAATACACACTGGTACGGTTGATATCAAGAAGCGCAGCTCCTGTTTTAACTGGAAGTTCTTTAGTCTTCAAAAGGGTTTGGACTAAATTTACTCTCGTAGTCAGGTCCAAGTGTTTCTTCAGATTTTTTTTTCAACCAATCCACCTGCATGGTGAGCTGGCCAACTTTTTTCGCATATTCAGCTTTTTCCTTGCGCTCTAAAGCGAGTTTTTCTTTCAGATTATCCTCTCGTGTGTCATCAAAAACCACGGATGCTTTATCGAGGAACTCCTTCTTCCAGTTGCGGAGAAGATTTGGCTGAATATTGTTTTCGGTTGCGATTGTATTTAAGTCTTTTTCTCCTTTGAGCAGTTCAATCACTAATTCTGATTTGAATTTGGCGGAGAAATTTCTTCTTGTTCGAGACATAATAAAAATCCTTCTTTCTGTAGTGTTTACAGTATATCAGATTCATTAAGAAATGTCTCTTGAAGTGTCTTAAATTACGATACCATTATAGAGAACAGGTTCAAGTATGCCAGAATGTGAAAGAATTATTAGTAGTATTGAACATTTTCATGGTCATTTGGAAATTGAATCTTGTGGTAAATTAGGTCTTTGTTCTATTGAGTATAAAGAAGATGTTGCTACAAGAATTGATGAAATAAAAGAATTTTGTAATATTATTTTGAGCTGAAAGATTTAAAGTTGTGGAGGCAGTTTAAATGGATGATAAAGTCAAAGCGTTTTGGATTAAATTTTGCAATGAAAAGAAGTTACCTAAAGACATAAAATATGAATCGTGGAGCTTTGGAAATACTAAAGAAATGGCTGATGAATTGGCAGAATTAGTTAATTGTAAAATTAAGACAGCTACGACCTCAGCATATGAATTATATGAAGTTGGAGAGCATATACCCCAGGTAGGAGAGTATAATATTATTCTCAATGGTTCAGAAGAACCAGTGTGTATTACTCAAACAAAGGTAGTGTATATCATGCCTTATCACTTAATTACACCAGAACATGCATGGCATGAAGGTGAAGGTGATAGAAGCTATCGGTATTGGAGAGAAGTTCACGACAGATTCTTTTATGAAGAATATAAATTGGTTGGCAAAATTTTTTATGAACAAGCACCTATGTTATGCGAAGTATTTGAAAAGATTTATTAAACAAATTCCATTTTTATCTAATTGAATAGAACAATTTCAGAAACAGTAAATCACAAAGGTTTGCTGTTTTTTTAGATTCTTTGCTCAAAAATAGAAAGAGAAGAAAACAGAAAATGAAAAACATAGATGAAAAAATCTTAATGGCGGAAGAAGAGATTAAGCAGTTACAAAACAAAAGAAAAAAACTCATCAATCAGCAGAAACAGGAAGAACGAAAGAAAAGAGATAGACGGTTTTATCAAAAAGGAACAGTCTTTGAAAGTATCTTTACCGAAAGCAAAGATTTTATCAAAGATGAATTCTATCGACTAATCACATTTCTGAAAAAGAAATTGTCAATCAAAAAATCCTAAAAATCATAGAGAAGCGAGAACAAAGCGAAAATCAAAATACAGAAATGCAAGAGGAAGTAACGGACATCGAGGAATAGTCCCTTGTTTACAGGGGTGCACATATACACCTTAACAGGTGCGTGCGTTCTCCGAAGGCTCTTGCAGAGAGCATATCAGCTAACGCTGATACAGGGGAGCTACACTCCCCTACGGAAATAAATTTCCTACCTCTTGTGTACTTCCCAAAAGAAATTGGATAAAAAGCTATTCGATTTCTTTTAGAAGTTTTATTCACCGCTATATCAAAGTATCAGAAAAACGAAAGAAGGTTTTTAGCTATGGCGATATATTATTTTTGCATAAAGATTATCTCAAGAGGAAAAGGAAAAAGTGCAGTAGCAGCTTCTGCCTATTGAAGTGGCGAAAAGATAAAAAACGAATATGACGGCATAGTCCATGACTTTACAAGAAAAGGCGGAATAACATATGCAGAAATCCTTTTGCCACAAAATACACCACAGGAATTTTCAGATAGAGGAACATTATGGAATAGTGTTGAGAAAATAGAAAAAAGTAAGAACTCACAGCTTGTAAGAGAAATAGAAATTGCATTACCTAAAGAATTAGACAGGGAAAAACAGATAGAGCTTGTACGAGAGTATGTAAAAGAAAATTTTGTAAAAGTCGGTATGTGTGCTGATATTGCTCTACATGATAAAGATGACAGAAACCCACACGCACATATACTATTAACAATGCGAACGCTAAATGAAGATAAAACATGGGGAGCAAAATTAAAAAAGGAATATATCATTGATGAAAATGGAGAGAAAGTAAAGCTCAAAAATGGCAACTACAAAACAAGAAAAATCAATACAGTGGATTGGAACGAACAAGACAAAGCAGAACATTGGCGAAAGGGGCATGAGCAGACATTACAAACAAATATTTGGAAGAAAATAAGATACAGGAAAAAGTTGATCATCGTTCCTATCAAATACAAGGTATAGAGCAAATACCGACCATTCATTTAGTAGTATCAGCCACTCAAATAGAAAAGAAAGCTATAGCCACCAACAGAGGAAATATCAATCGAGAAATCAAACATCAAAATATGATTTTAAGAGAAATCTCAAGACGAATAAAAGCCTTACTAAATTGGATAAGAGGAATAGGAAAAGAAGAAACTGATAATCTCAAATCTACCCTCCCACACAAAGAAAATTTGCTATCTATTTTTGAAAATCTTATCCGTAAAAATGCAGATAACCATAATACAGATTTAGAAAAATATATTGAAATAATGCTACCGCAATCCCACTAGCTTTAGATGGTGGGTTAAGGTAGCAAAAAATAGATATTTGTGATACAATAACTAGTGTTATGGGAGTATGGAAATCAAAAGAATAGACACAAATATTTATTACAGTATCATATTATTTTTTTGTATGTATGTATAGAAAAAAAGCTTTTTAGTATCAAAAAGAAATATAAGATTATATAAAACAATTTTTCTTATGAGATATGCACAAAGAGTAATATAATCATAAATATATGGAAACAGACAAAGACCATATACACTATATGATAGAAACTGAGCCTACAATATCCATAAGTAAAGTGGTTAATCTAATTAAGAGTTATACAACATATCATATATGGAAAAAAAGCATACAGAATATCTTAAGAATCATTTTTTTGGAAAGAACATACATTTTTGGACGGATGGATATTTTTGCTTGTAGCGTAGGCAATGTTTCTGAAGAAATGTTAAAAGCAATATATAGAAAATCAAGGGTAGAAAGGCGGGTAAGCTTAATGTTAAAGGCATATAGATATCGGATTTATCCAAACAAAGAGCAAGAAATACAGTTAGCAAAGACATTTGGCTGTTGTCGTTTTTGTATATAATCAAACCCTTGCGTACAGAAAAGATGCTTATGAAAAAGAAAAAAAAGTCTGTCAGTAAGACAGATTGTAATAATTATTGCAATAGAGAGCTGAAAAAAAGCTTATGAATGGCTAAAAAGAAGTAGATAAATTTGCTTTTAACAAATGCAATTTATAATATGGATAGTGCTTATCAAAAGTTTTTCAAAGAACATGCAGGTTATCCAAAGTTTAAGAGTAAGCACAGTAATCGTAAATCATATACAACCAATTTTACAAATGGGAATATAACTGTAGATTTTGATAGAGGAAGAATAAAGCTGCCAAAAATTAAAAAAAGGGTAAAAAAATAAAAATTACATAGAAAAATTTTTCAGGTCGGATAAAAAAACAGTAACTATATCTAAGGTACCAAGCGGCAAGTACTATGTGTCTGTTCTTGTAGAAACTGAACATAGTCCACTTGTAAAGACAAACGGACAAATAGGATTGGATTTAGGAATAAAAGATTTATGTATCACATCAGATGGGAAGAAATATGAAAATCCGAAGACAATTAAAAAATATGAGAAAAAGCTTACAAAATTACAAAGACAATTAGCAAATAAAACAAAGGGGAGTAGGAACTATCAGAAAAAAAGGAAACAAATAGCACTATGCTATGAGAAAATAGCTAATACAAGAAAAGATTATCTGCATAAGATTTCAAGCGAAATTATAAACGAAAACCAAGTGATAGTTTCGGAAAACTTACAGATAAAAAATATGGTGAAAAATCATAATTTAGCGAAAACTATAAGCGATGTATCGTGGTATGAGCTGACAAGACAACTGGAATATAAGTCAAAATGGAATGGTAGAAATTATATTAAGATAGATACATTTTATGCAAGTAGCCAGCTATGTTTTAGTTGTGGATATAAAAATACAAATGTAAAAGATCTAAAAGTAAGAGATTGGATGTGTCCTTTCTGCAATACAAAACACGATAGAGATATCAATGCGGCAAAAAATATATTGGCAGAAGGATTAAGACAAGTAGTATAAGAAAAAACAATAGGGCAGGGACTGCCCGAATTAACGCCTGTGGAGATAGTGGGTTGCGAGGTCAGCGAAGCAGGAAGCCCATAGGCTTTAGACTATGGGTAGTTCACAGCTATCAGTTCTTAAAAGAGAAAAAGATCATTTCTGTATCTGAACTGAAAGAAAACATAGTTACTTTACGAGATAAGAATTACAAGACCACAAGAGCTATTAAAGACAAAGCAGATTGATGATAAAACACAGTTTATCGACCAAGCTGAAAAATATTTGAAGCATTAAGGATACCTATAAAGCCTATACTAAGCTAAAGAAAAACAAACAAGATACTTTCCACAATGAACATACCGCAGAGATTATTTTGTTTGAAAGTGCAAAGAAATATCTGAAAGAGAATTTAGGAGAAAGTAAGACCATAAATATATCCAAATGGAAATCAGAAATAGGCACTTTGAGGAATGAAAAAGATAGTCTATATTCTCAAATAATAGACATACGAAAAGAAGTGGCACAGGCTGAAAAAGTTAAGACCTGTATATAGTAGTTACAGGAGCAAGAAAAGCGACTATCACAGGTTAAGAGGAACGAGTTAGACCTATAAAACTTAGCTTAAATGTGGTATAATATCATAAGTATAGAGTGAAACAAATTAGAAATTCTTTTAATATGTCTTAGATGGAGAAGGCGAACAAAAAATTGTTTATACTGTGAGAAGTGTGTGGCATGGCAGAGTAAAATTCTTAACTATGAATTTACATATTGTGCTTTTAAATAGCAGAAAATTTATATATTAAAGTGTTCATTAAGGAGGATGTAGAAGAGGATGTATAATAATAATTTTTCTATAGTCGATTATCAGAAATCTGAGGATGAAAATAAAGCTATTCAAAAACTAGTTGAACATAGAGACATTAAGCTGATGGTTAAAGAGATTGGAGAGGAATATGGAATAGATATTCAATCTACAGAAGGAAATTCAGGTTTGGGTGATTTTAGCTATCCAAAGGAATGTGAACAAATTAATTTCTATTCTGGATAGTTATTTAAAAAATTAGCGCAGATAATAAATATTAGCAGATGATTGGAGGGAGCTGGAAATGGCTGAAAAAGGTTATGGAGAAGTTAAAGCAAGAGCAAACATTTTTCCAAGTGATATTGATAAATTCAGTGAGCAAGGAGTTAGGATAGTTTTAGTCCAAGCTAAAGCTTCTCTCAAAACGAAGCAAAAGGCTAAAGAAAAAGGGATAAAACTTTACGATGACCTTTCACCCAAAAAAGTTAAAGAAGTTCGTGAAAAAGTAAAAAAAGGGAAAACTGGAGGTAACAACAATGCTTGATATTACATTTTACAAAAAGCAAAGTAATGATAATTTTACTCCTTGTACAATAGAACTGTGTGAGGAAGATTACGAAAAACTAATTGTTTTAAATTTTGCAAAAAGCTTTCACTCTGAAAAACAATGCTTAATAGTGGAAGAAGAAGAATACTCTATAGATGCTGTGGATTGTAATGCTCGTGTTTTGAAGGAAGCTGAAGAAATTTGTAATAGATTACTGCTTGAAGAACTTGAGGAAGTAAAAAAATACTGTAGGAGAATTGAAGGAGAAACTATACACAAAAGCAAGTTGAATTTTATGTTTGTGCTAAGAGATGTGTTAAGTAATCTCGGCAAATGTCAATATTTCATACATTTGAAATAGAGGTGTGTTGCATAAATGCACAATCCCAGTTGGCTTAATTGAATATAAGAATTTGAGGAACAGCAAAGCGAAAAAAGGTTTACTGTTTTTTCTGGCTCTATAATTAATGTTGGGGGGATTTTCAACCTATAAAAATATTTATAGCCTGTATCCCCTTTTTAGATACAGGCTATATTGAGGCAATTATAAATCATCAGACAGTTTTGAGTTTTGTGTATGAATTTTATTTTTTAATGTGACAGAGTATAGGATAACAACCAATATTACTGACAAAATATCGGCAACCGGTTGTGCCCAGAGAAGTCCATCCATATAGTAGCGTACTATTATCTGTTTATCAATAGCTTGCTATTGTTTTTATCAAACTTATTGATTAAGGAAACAAATTGATGATATACTTGTTTCTGTAGAAACAAGATGCGAGGTAATATTATGAACACATTGTCTGCGAGCAAGTGAGAATCCGAATATATACTCGACAGCAAGATGATGCAGTCGAGCCATGTTGAGAGCGTGGTTAAGATGTCATATGTTGAAAAGTAAAGTGTGATAAATGGCTTGAAACATAGTAGATTTTTATTTTAATCGTATATATTTTGTGGATTTTCCTACACCTTCTCTTTTGATTTCTCCTTCAGCTATCAATTTTCTTAATGCTCCTTCAATTGAACTTACACTTAGCGATGGACAAAGTTCTCTAATGTCCTGTTTAGTAAACCTTCCCAGTTTCTGTAAAGTAGCTTTTCTTACAAGTTTAACAGCAGGAAGTTTTTCTTCTACAATAGAAAATCTATCTTCAAATGCTTGATATGCAGCAAGAATTGTTCCCATTATATATTTCACAAATGGTAATACATTCTCATTTTCTTCATGCCAATTTACTCCTGCTTTTTCTAATACATCATAATAAGCTGGCTTATTTTTTGCGATTATAGCCTCTAATGATATATATTTACCTACATAAAAACCACTCCTGTATAGCAAAAGTGTTGTTAATAATCTGCTCATTCTACCATTACCGTCATTAAATGGATGAATACATAAGAAATCATGAATGAAAATAGGTATAGCAATAAGAGGTTCTAATTCAAAATTACCAATAACTTTATTGTATTCATTGCATATGTTATCTAAAGCCTCAGGTGTTTCAAAAGGTGAAAGTGGTGTGAATAAGATTTCCGTATGCCCATCCGGATAAGTTGCACTGATATAATTTTGGACATTCTTTGTTTGTCCTGCCATCGGGTTATTCATATGACTAAACATAATTTTATGCATTTGTAGAATATAGTTTTTTGAAATAGGAATAACATCAAAATTTTCATGGATAATATTAAGTACATCTCTGTATCCTGCAATTTCTTGTTCATTTCTATTTCTTGGAGTTGTCTTTTCCTCTACCAGTTTTTTAAGTCTCACACTTGTTGTGACAATTCCTTCAATTTCATTTGAAGCTTCGGTACTTTGAATCTTTGCTATTTCTATAAGTTTATTTAATTCTTCTGGTTTTTGTTTCAAATATAGTTCCTGCTTACCTTGATATCTATAAATTGAGGCAACTAAACTAAGCACTTCTGAATCCCATTTTTTATCTTTAATTTTAGAATAATTAAAACTTCTCATTGATTTTCTCCTTTATGGTTTTTTTATCCCTTAAAATATACCATATTTTAAGGGATAAACCAAGGATTAAGGGGATGTCAATATTTACAGAAACAAAATGTTCATACTGCTGAAAATTTTAATGCTTTTGACCTTGAATTGACAAATGAAGAAATGGAGAAGATGACTGTGCTTGACAAAAACAAGCGATTTGCTTCATACTAAAAAATAATGTCAATTGAATAAAAAAGAACCTCAAGGTAAGATTGAGATTCATCTTGGCGGATGTAAACAAATCAATCAAATCCGGAGGCTCAAAATGAATGATACACAGAATGAAAAGATTGGACAAGTAACAGATACAACGCTGGTAATCGGCATTGATAACGAGAGATTCATTTTCGGATAGATTGGGTAAATATCTATCTATTAGGGGGTATAGTAAATACAGAAATATATAAGAGAGAATGACCAAATACTTGAATGAAAACTAGATAAATACTTGAATGAATGATAAAATCTATTTAAGTAATGAGTATGGGAGGAAATTATGAAGGAGTATTTACCCAGAATTGCGGATAAATTGTTAGAAGAACGATTAGATGCAAAGGGAGCAGTCTTAATTGAAGGTCCTAAATGGTGTGGAAAGACAACAGCAGCACCCAATGAATTTGATGATTCTATGCATATAGGTACAGGAAGAATATTTAGGATTTTGATGAGGTCAATGAGTTTGTATGAATCAAAAGATAAATGATGGTGTTTATGTAATACCCCTATTACTGCTTTAAGACCTTAATGGCTTTTAGCTTTTATATATATGTTTCCACATACAGGGTGTGTCAAGACAGTGGCATTGCTCACACAAAATAGATTCAAAACATAAGATTATTAAAAAAGGAAGTTTTCGCCTATGGAGCAGAAAAAAATGAATGCCTTATTGCGAGTGTTATTTATTGTCTTAATAATAGCAATATTTGGTGCTGCAATTCTTCAGATTTTTGCTCCGGGATATATGGGAAGATCTGCTGCATATGGTATTGCAAAAGGATGGCAGAGAGAAATTGGTTTTTGGAATATTGCTGTTTTGGTCATATTAATTACGGCCTATAGGCATTATAATTGGATTTATCTGAAATCAATTTTACTTGCTCTTATTCTTGGAGGAATTGGTATTGGAACGAACCATTTCGTACATTATCTACAGATGCAGAAATTTGTAAATTTGCTTGGTGCTGTGGAAAATTATCTTCTTGTTATTGGTTGGATTATCGGATGGCGAATAGAAGAGAAAAGACAAACTTTATAAGATCAAGTCAATTCCTTTAAATGATGTTGAGAAGAAAGTAGTATGGGGAGGGTTCAGGTTGAATACAAAGAATTTGCCACATTTTAAGTATAATCCGAATGTATATAAAAATGGAATGGTGGAATTTGGCAGTGGAATATGTCAATGTTGTAGAGAAAAGACAAATGCATATATACAGAATATTTATGCAATAGAGGATGTTGATTGTATATGTATGAACTGTGTATCTTCTGGAAAAGCAGCACATAAGTTCAATGGAACATATATACAAGATGCAGATTGGATTGACAATCCCATTGCGACAGAAGAATTATACAAAAAAACGCCAGGATATATTAGCTGGCAGGGAGAGCATTGGGCTGCATGCTGTAATGATTATTGTGAATATATTGGAACAGTTGGAACAAAAGAGCTAGAAGAGCTAGGCATTGCAGAGCAATTGTTTAATGAAGATGGTTCATTTGATGGGTATGATAATGCACGGCAATATCTAGTAAAAGACGGCAGTTTTTGTGGCTATTTATTTCAGTGTTTTCATTGTGGGAAGTATCATCTTCGTGTTGATGCCGATTAGTTATTATGGATAGAAAAATAGAGAATACCTTGTTGAAAATGGGATTATAAAGGTAACGATATCAACGATATTTTAGAATAAAAGCATTTTGTGAAATAGAAAGGTGGATTATGACAGGCGAATTAAAAAATAAGATCGACGGATTATGGGAAATATTCTGGACAGGGGGTATTACAAATCCTCTTGAAGTTGTGGAACAGATGACCTATTTGATGTTTATCAGGGATATTGACAGTGCAGATAATATAAGAGCAAAAGAAGCAGCTATGCTGGGCTTGCCTTTTAAGAGCATTTTTGACGGTGAAGTAGAGATAGGGGGGTGCAAAGTAGAAGGCGAACAGTTGAAATGGTCTGTTTTCCACGATTTCCCTGCACAAAGAATGTATAACATAATGCAGGAATGGGTATTTCCTTTTATAAAGAATCTTCATGGCGATAAAAATAGTGCATACAGTAAATATATGAGAGATGCTATATTCAAAGTGAATACACCTTTAATGCTTTCAAAAATAGTTGATGCTATGGGTCAACTACCCACGACCTAAAGGTCATGGGCTTGTAACTGCCCAGTCGTAGTGACGGCTTACACCTCCGACCTTTATCCCCACTAGGTATTCCTACCTAAAGTGGCATTACATTATAGGGTGGTTGACAGCACCCTTTACAACAAAGTTTACTCTGCTGTAACTGTATCAGGTACTTGGCTATCTTCAAGATAGTTGATTCCCATGCGGTACAGATTCATCGCTCCAATGCGGTCATCGTTTGATTGGTAGCCACAGTTCTTACAAGTAAACAGATGGATTTCTTGTTACGGTTTGCCTTTTCAATGTGTCCACAAACAGGACAACACTGGCTCGTATAACGAGGGTCAACCTTGATAACGGTAGACTGATGCTGTTTAGCCTTGTAGGTAAGTTTCTGTTCAAGGTCATAGAAAGACCATGATACAGATACATAGCGACCTTTAGTTCTGATACGCTCTGTGGCCTTACGAACGCCCGACAAATCTTCAAGGACAAAGAGTGTATGCTTCGGGTTTGATTCCACGAGTGCCTTTGACACACAATGATTCACATCCTGCATCCAACGGTTTTCTCGCTGACCGATCGCTTTCATCCTATGTCTTGCCGATGGTGTCTGACGCATTTGGAGTTCCTTGCGGAGTTTGGAATAGTGAGCATGTTTCTGTTTGATCGTTTTACCACAAACAAATCCAGACTTGTGCCCACTATCATAGGTAGCTACGACAAAGTTGATGCCTCTGTCGATGCCCACAACATGGCAGATATCAGAAAGATGACTCTCTTCGATCTCATAAGTAACAGGGATATGCAAAAATACTTGCCATGCTTTTTGACAAGCTTGGCTGTACCAAACTTATAGATGGTATGGTCGAAGTATTTCGACATACCTTTAGCAAAATAAGGTCGTTTGACACGCCCCTTCAGTGTATTCACTGAAAAGCAGTTTTGCGTAAGGGAATAGTCTCTGTTCCATACAAGATCGTACTGAGGTTTCTTAAAAGAAGGCTGAATCCACTCTTTTTGATTTTCGAGAATGGTCTTATATCTTGTGATCACTGTTTTCAATACAGACTGAGCCATCTGAGATTTCAGCCCAAACTTCTCTCGCAGTGTAGAGTAGAGCACCTTGTTCAGTGAGAACTGTTTTAAGTCATGAGTACAGAACACATAGCCAGACACATAATTGCAGGCATCACATGGTTTCATCCAATAAAACCTTACTGTCTGTATTAACAGATATCTGAATTTTAGCTGTCACTGTCATCTGTTCCATAAGTCAACCTCACTATTAAATATAGAATATGCTAATTATGTTGTGATAAAATATAGTTGTAACAGAGTGACTAATAAATATAATTATGAAATAGGAGAAATTATTATGTCACATCAACATTACGAACCAGAGTTTAAGAAAAAACTCGTACGCCTTCATTTGGAAGAAGGATGTACACTACAAAGCCTTTCTGCTGAGTATGGTGTTGCCAAAGCAAGCATTACCATATGGTGTAGAAAGTTTAGCAATGAATGCCTGGAACAAGCCTTAACTAATCCAATTGCCCCAAATGAACTGGAGATTATGAAAGAAAATCGCAGGCTTCGAGCAGAGCTTGAAGAGGCACATAAGGAAAATTTATTCCTAAAAAAAAGCAGCGGCATTCTTTGCAAAAGAAATCGATATAAATATCGGTGTAGTAGAACACAATTTTAAGAAAGGTAGAAATAGAAGAAAGATTTGGTTTGAGGTTAATTTTGTTATAAACAAAGGACATTTTTATTTTTGAGAAATATGAATTGTGATATAATATCACTATAATATTTTTTGTGAGGTTGCATGATGAGAAAGATACTGATTGTTATAGATATGCAAAATGATTTTATCGATGGGAGTCTTGGTACTAAGGAGGCTGTGGGTATTGTCGAAGCGGTTAGGACAAAAATCTTAGGGTACGATAAAAAAGATAGATTTGCAACGATGGACACACATAAGGAAAATTATCTTAATACTCAGGAAGGCAAAAATCTTCCAGTATCACATTGTATAGAAAATACGGTAGGTTGGGAGCTGAATGAAAAAATAGCTCCACTTATCGATCCTAAGAATATCTTTAAAAAGCCTACCTTTGGAAGTGTAGATCTGGCTAATAAGATCGCAGAGATAGCCAAAAAAGAAGAGATAGAAATAGAGTTAGTCGGACTTTGTACAGATATATGTGTGGTTTCCAATGCTTTGCTGTTGAAGGCATTTTTGCCTGAGACAAGGATAAGTGTAGATGCTGTGTGCTGTGCAGGTGTGACTGTAGAAAAACATAATGCTGCACTTGAAACTCTAAGAAGTTGCCAGATCGATGTAGAATAATATATCTAAGCTCTTTAAAACGCTGTGAGCAGTTTATCCCACCTACATAGTTGGGGGGATGAATTGCGATTCGCACAGCGTTTTTTGACTTTGTAAGGAGGTTGGAGACGCTCATGAGCATATGCAATTGGATACAAAAAACGATCTTTGCCACATATAAAGAATGGCATATGAAAAGCCCCATATACGACAGGAATGGATTTCATATTGTCGGAATTGACAATTCACTAAAAGCAATGCATGATGGATATATCACTTATACAGAGTTAATCCCTTCCTATGCAGTAAAGGGATGTACATCGATGAAAGCCATCGTCGGGAAAAGTAAAGATCTTGTAGATTTATATTTGACAATAAAGAGCAAAAAATATGTTATTTCTGATTTAAGCTATGGCGATGTACTAAAGATAATGAGAGCATTTGTGAGAAAGGAAGTTCTTCCCGATGAAAAGACCTATACTGAAGTTATAGGAAATGATAATGAAATTGTAAAATCTGCTTTTGAGGAATTGTCGAAGCTTCTGCTTGCAGATTCCAAAACAACGCAAAAATTCCTAAAAAAGTACAAGCATGAAAGTATGGAAGACATGGATTATGTATGGGAAGAACTTTGTGAGGAATTATTGAGGAAAGAAAAGGCGATAGAGCTTGATTGGAAAGAAAGAAAAGATGAGTTTATTTTTGCTGTAAATAAATTAAGTGCCAAATTAAATCTTGATGTAGATGAGAAAATACTGAGTGACAAAGAAGACATCCCAAGATGGGGGAAGGCGATCAATGCACAGTGGGATGGTTATGTTTTGTCTGAAATGGATATGGAGAGTGACAGTTATGTGTTACTGATACTTAGCGAGGAAAATTTTGTGAGAGCAAAAAAACTGGCTAAGGTGACTTTGCATAGAATAGCAGCGATTGAAGAGATGTAAAAATAGGGATGGTAGTATCATTCAAAATCATGTGATAATCATGTGATAAGATTCACTAAACCATAATGATATGGACTGAGGCAAGTGAGAAAAAATAGTACCTGCCTCAGCAGAGGATGAGATTATTTTAACTTATCTTTAAAAATTTCTAGAATAGTTTTTTCTGTTCCAACCATGCCTGGAGAGGCAATGAGCCCCATATTGCGCATGGTGTCTTCGGGTGTCTTTCCGTTGATACCATGTACTTTGTCAATGTGGATGCCCTTCATGGCAAATTCCACAGATCTAAATGCTGCATCACAGGCGGCTATGCCTTTCATCGTGCAGCCTTGGTTGCCACCGTCACAGATCATGCCCGTGATGGAGGAAGCCATGTTGTTGAGGGTATACTCCATTTGTTTTATCGTTCCGCCCTTTAGATAGACTAAGCCACAGGCCATGCCAGAACCCGCAGCGATGGCACATCCGCAGAATGCGGAAAGCCGTCCAGAATATTCTTTGATGTAGGTGCAGATCAGATAGCTCAACATCGTTGCCCGATAGAGAATTTCTTCACTTAAATCATTGACCTTGAAAACGCCATAGAGTGGCATGGTGGCAATGATGCCGTGGGCTCCAGAGCCAGTAATACTCATGGCAGGTTTGTCAAGACCAATGACACGAGCTTCGATTGCTGCGTTGCAGAGTAAGGATGCGGTCATTTGCTCGTCTTTGGATATGACTTTGCCGTCGTTCATGGCTAGCAATTGTCTTGAAAAGCTCGTGCGAGGGTTGTTGATGGCCTCTTCAAATAGTTCTAAGTTGACCTTATAGGCATCTTTTACAAATGTGATTTCTTCTAGCGGAACAGTGTTTACATAGTCTAAGATCTCAGCAAGAGTATATTGATGTAAGGAATGGACTTCTGTTGTGTCTTTTGCTGTGGTTTCTGTGCCATCCGTTGCATACTCGTCCTTTTTCTCAAGGATGGTCTCTCCGTTTACTACGATCTTTGTGATATTTGTGTGCTTGTCACGAATAGTAAGAATGACTTTGCTTCGGTCGTCTTTAATGTTACTTCCATAAAGATACGGCTGGTGATGCCACTTAGTTCTACAGTGATTTTCTCTTCATCAATAAGTTTTTGCGCAGTGATATTATCAGAGGGAGTGATGTCGGCAAGGGATTCTAAGCCCTTATCGGGATTACCAGCAACATATCCTAAGGCAGCTGCGAAAACATTGCCGACCTCTGTGGAATTTGGGATGCCACAGGTAAAGGCATTTTTATACATCCCACTGTTCATGGCAACATTTAGATGGAGGAGCTCGCCCTTCCCATAAGATTTTGCCTTTGCGACACAGAAGGCAATGGCCCCTGGTTCTGTGACACCCAGTGCCGAAACCATATCTTTTTTGATTAGTGTTGTTAATTCGTGCATCGTATTCCTCCTTCAGTTTTATTTTGATTATACCATTAAAGGTCAAAAAGAGATGGGGTTAGCTGAAGTTGGAAAGGAACTGAAAAGAAATGAGGTAGATAGTGTGAAAGAAAGTAGAGGTAAGCCGTAAACCGGCACACTTAAATAAGCTGTCTTAAGTAGGCAACTTATTTGAGGATATAGATTTAGTAGATTGATCAAGAAGCTAAAGGTTCATCAGGAGGAAGCAGTCCTTCCTTTTGTAAAAGTTTTTTGGCTTGCTTGATAGCCTTAGCCTTCTGTTTTTCAGCTAAAGGTGCAGGCATATCGATTTTGTAAAGATCGCTTGGATTCCATACCTCTCCGGTAGACAGCATCCGGTAGATGGCTATAAGAATCATACGGGCAATGGCAATAACAGCTCTTTTCTTGCCACGGCGTTTAACAAGGGATTCATATTTCGTTTTGTAGTAAGGAGACTTGTCAGATTTCACGGCTGCATGAGCACACTGTACTAATGCAGGTTTGAGGTAGACACCGGCACGTGTAATACGGACAGATTTCTTCTTACCGGCAGATTCATTGTTGCTGGGGGTAAGACCCTGCCCAACAACATAAGCGTTTAGAATTACAAAACTGAGACATATCAATACCAATTTCGGAGATGATAGTAATTGCACTATCACGTTTGACACCCGGAATGGTAGTTAGTAACCGGATAGCTTTTATCATAATCAGGATCGGAAGAAATCAAAGATTCAATCTGTTTATCTATATCATTGATTTCAGCTGTGATATAATCCATATGTGCGCGAATTAGGCGCATACGATATTTCTGGGCATCAGTCATCTGATATCCTTCGATAGATTCAATCACAGCGTCTTCTTTGGATTTGAGGCTCTTAAGAAGTTTTTGAAGCGATTTCTTCATGGTTAATCGTAGTACCTGATTGTTCAAGCAGATAATCGATAATGGATGAGGATGACTTCCCAAAGATATCGGATACAACAGAATCTAATGCGATATTACAAACAGTAAGAGCATTCTGATATCTATTCTTTTCACTTGAACGGCAAGAAACAATCTTGTAACGATATCTTGTGTATTCTCTAAGAATACGGATCAACCTACAAGGAATGTAGCTGCTTTTTCACAAGTCCCAGTCGGAATAAGTCTCCAATCCATTTAGAATCTTTTTGTATCGTCCTTGTTACCCTTAACAGCTTTAACCCATTTGGGATTAGCAATGGTAACGTTGATTTGATCTTCGAGAAGATTAAAGACAGGAACCCAGTATTTACCTGTGGATTCCATACAGACATCATGGCATTCATTTTCAAGAAGCCACGATTTAAAGTCTAAAATAGAATTGTTGAAGGTAGAGAATCGCTTCTTTTGATAAGAAGGTTCAATACCGGCGGTAGTTTTGATGATTGTGGCAACAAGAAAAGATTTGTGAACATCGACACCACAACAGGTTTGATAAGTAACTTTCATAGTGTAACTCCTTTCGTAAAAGATAAGAAGCCATTGACTGAACTGCCACACAATAAAACAAAGAGCTTTAACAATTCTTAGTGTACGGATTCATGATACCACTTATTTGTGCTTGAAAAGACAGAACTTACACTGATTTTTATGCTGTCTAAAACAGAGAAAGTTTTTACAACTTTACCTCCCGTGCTTTGTAGTATAGCTTCTTGTTATATATTTTAAATCACAGAGTTGAGATGTAAAACACTTTCATTACTATTTGTGCCGCGGCTTGCCCGCGGAATGGAGATTTTTATGCATTGTTTAGACATCAATCCTGAAAATAAAACAATTATCTTACTGATTCATCCGATGCTGTCTTCGGCAGAAGGGATGAGACAATGTATTGTAGAGGGATTAAAAGGACAATATCGGCTTTTAATTCCCGATTTGTCTTCTCATGGAGAAAGCCAAGAAAGCTATCATTCTGCAAGAGAAGAAGCCAAGAAAGTACGACAAATATTGAAAGATAAAGGCGTACAAAAAATCAATCTGGCTTATGCGGCATCTTTGGGAGCTGTAGTTTTATTGTATCTTATAGAATATAAAGAAGTTAACTTTCAAAAATGTATTTTTGAGGGAGCACCACTTTGGAAAAATTCTTTTATCATGGAATTTTTTTTAAAAAAGATCATGTTGTCTAAGCATAGAATGGCAAGAAAAATCGGGCTTTATCTATTGCGAAAATGAAGAAAATGTTCGGAGAAAAAGCTTCAGAGAAGATGACAGACACATTTATACATATGGATGAGGAGAGCATAAAAAATATGATTTATGATTGTGCCCATGTACAGATTCCAAAGTTAAGCCAAGAAGAACAGAAAATTTGTATTTTTTGCTATGGGGATAGAGAATTTGACTTAAAAGGAGCGAAAAAATTTCTTCCCCAATTCTTGCCTTATGCACATTTAGTACAGTGGAAAGGCTATGGACATTGTGAGCGTATCGTCAAGGATTCAACAGAATATGATCATTTCTTAGAGGAACAAATTGAAATAGAGGATGAAAAATGTGAAAGGAGAATAAATGGCAAAAGAAGAATGTTTAATTTGTAAGGCTCCGCTTGAGTATCTAAATGCTGATATTTTGATGGAGTGTGAGATTTGTCACAAAAAAGAAAATACTAAGACAAGATGTATAAATGGTCACTATGTGTGTAATGATTGCCACACACAAGGACTTGCAGCAATTATTGATTTATGTAGGAAAGAAACTTCCAAGAATCCGATAGCGATTATTGAAGAGATGATGGCACTGCCATTTTGCCATATGCACGGTCCAGAACATCATGTTATGGTTGGAGCAGCATTGCTTACTGCATACAAAAATGCTGGTGGAAAGATTGATCTCCACAGCACGCTGATAGAGATGATGAATCGTGGTAAGAGCGTTCCAGGGGGGAGTTGTGGATTTTGGGGGGCTTGTGGTGCAGGAATTAGTACAGGAATGTTTATTTCTATTATCTCACAGTCTACACCTATGTCTAATGAACCTTTTGCACTTTCGCATAAAATGACAGCAAAATCGTTGGAAGAAATCGGAAAGATTGGAGGACCACGTTGCTGTAAGAGAGATTCCTTCCTCTCTATTTTTACTGCCATTGATTTTGTTAAGGAGAATTTTGACATTACGATAGAGAAGCCAGAAGTTGTATGTAAATATTCAGCACAAAATAATCAATGTATTGGGAAACGATGCCCATTTTCAAAAGTCAATCATTTCAGTAAAAAATCCCCTGCGTGAGGTCTTGTTTGTTACGCTAGGTTATGTTGTAGAATCTATGGCGTAAGGAGGTGAAAGTCATGTCAAAATACACAACGGGAGAGTTGGCAAAGCTCTGTGGTGTTACAGTCCGAACAGTTCAATATTATGATCAAAGGGGAATCCTAATTCCAAGTGAGCTTTCTGAAGGGGGACGACGAGTTTACTCAGACAGTGAATTGAAGAGGATGAAAATGATATGTTTTTTGAGAGAATTGGATTTGTCGATTGAGGCAATCTCTCAAATACTACAAGAAGAGCATCCTGAAAAGCTACTCTCTCTTCTCATTGAACAACAAGACAAATTGCTTTCTGATGAGATTGGAAAGAAGAAGGAAAAATTGGCAAAACTTCGGGAACTAAAAAATGAGCTTGCCAGTAAAGATCAGTGCTCTCTCGAATCCATCAGTGACATGACCATAAGGATGAAAGACAAGAAAAAATTAAAAAAACTTCGTCAAATGGTATTTTTAACAGCATTGCCGATGGGCATCATGCAGTGGACTTGTATTATTTTTTGGGTTGTCAAGGGGGTATGGTGGCCATTTGCCCTTTGTTTACTTATTGCAATTGGGTGGGGAAGCATCATGATTATCCATTATTTTAGTAATGTACAATACATTTGTCCAGAATGTCATCAAACATTTCGACCCTCTGTAAAAGAGCTGATTTTAGCAAGGCATACACCAACAACTCGCAAGTTGACTTGCACTAAGTGTGGTCACAAGGGATTTTGTGTGGAGATTTGGGGAGGAGAGGAAAAAACCGTAAAAAAGTAAGCGTAAGAAAAGAGCCAACCATCTGACTTGTCGGTGGTTTGGCTTTTTCATTATTGATTATTTGCGGTCCTTTTGTGCACAGAGTTTAAATCTATTCTATAAAATTGAGTAAATTAGCTTATTTGACTGTCAGTTCACACACAGATGCTCGCTCGATTAGACGTGCACGCAGTAAAAATGTGCTAATTGGTATGTGATTGAGTAAACTCGAAAGTGCAAAGAAGCCGCTTTTTCCAAGCTCAGACCGATCTTGTTGAATGGTTGTGAGCGGTGGGGATAGATGAGCCGCCAGCGGGAGATCATCAAATCCAACAATACTAATATCATTAGGTACTTGATATCCCAGTTGTTGGCACTGGGTGATGGCGGCACTGGCTATAGTATCTTGGCTACAAATAATAGCCGTCATTCCACTTTTTAAAAATCTGGGTAGATGCTTTTCAATACATTCAGACAAATGATATGAGCATCCTGCATTGGCAGAGGAAGTCTTAATTCCATGTTGGTGCATGGCACGGAAAAAGGAAGCGTGCCGTATTTGTAAAACCCTCGATCCAAGGGAGCTACTTAAGTAGGCAATCTTTCGGTGGCCGAGTCGGATAAGATAGGAGACAGCCAATATCATCCCCTCATCATTGTCAATACCGACATAGGCTGTCGATGGATTGCCAACAATATAGTTGTCAAAGAGTACTGTAGGTGTACGACTAGTCTCAAAGTCCTTGATCCATGGGTCATTGAGTGAAAAGCCAATGACAAAAGCACCGACATAATTATGCCCAAGCATAAAAATATCATAGTGTTGGTTTCGCTGTGTTTGAATGTCTATCGGTATAATCTCAACTTCAAAGCCAGCAGGCTCCGCCATCTGGCGAAATCCCATAATGATATCATAGGCAAAATCATGCGGTTCTTCATATTGCATATTTTCTTTTTCTATTAATATACAGATCTTTTGTACGGGATTTTTATAACGGCGTAATTTCGTATAGTCTAAGGCAACAGCAGTTTCTAAAACTTGTTTTCTTACCGTTTCACTAATATCGGGTGCATTATTTAGTGCTTTTGATACAGTGCTCTTGGAGACTCCTATTTTATCAGCAATATCCTGGATAGTCGTCATAATTTTATATCCTTTCATAATCAATAAGAGAATTGTTGTATTTAAACAATTCTAGTACAGTGCTACAAAAAAATCAGTTTCTTTTTTTATTATATAAAATAAAAAAATTTAGTAAAGTTTTTATAAAAAAATAGACCAAAGGGATATTGCACAAATATAAAAGATAGTAAATTATGTAAATTTAACGAAGACATCGGGAGAGATTGAAAATAGATTGACGAAAAAATAAAAAAGATATATATTAAACATAACGAAACAATGCGAAAATTTAAGGCGGGAGGAAGAAAGAGAATGAGAAGAGGTCTGGCAGTGTTTCTAGCAGGAATCATGACGGCAAGCCTAGCGGTAGGGCTTACTGGATGTGGAAGTAGTAAGGTGGCGAAAGGATCGGAGAAGGTCAGACTAATGGTATGGTCGCCATCAGAGGATCAATCAAAAGACAGTGGTCAATGGTTGCAGACAATGTGTAGTAATTTTGCAAAGGATCATCCAGAGTGGGACATTACTTTTGTCTATGGTGTTGCCGATGAGGCAACAGCGGCAGACCAGGTGGCACAGGATCCAGAGGCAAGTGCGGATGTGTTTATGTACGCAAATGACCGTATAACCAATCTTATTGATGCAAAGGCTGTGGCAAAGTTTGGTGGAAAGTACAAAGAGGAGATTGAGTCAAGTAATGCAAAGGGACTTTTGGATTCCCTTACAGTGAATGGGGAGCTCTATGGCGTTCCGTTTACAACCAATACTTGGTATATGTTCTATGATAAGTCTGTATTTTCTGCAGATGATGTGAAAAACTTGGATCATATGCTGAAAAAAGGAAAGGTGTCTTTCCCATTAGTCAACTCATGGTATCTTCCAGCATTCTATCTTGGAAATGGATGTACCTTGTTCGGAGATGGAACAGATGAGTCAAAGGGTGTTGACTTTAGTGGTCAAAAGGCAGTGGATGTCACCAATTATGTGATTGATCTTGCAGACAATCCGAATTTTAAAATTGATGCCGATGGTTCTGCACTTGCAGGTCTTCGTGATGGCAGTGTAAATGCAATGTTTACGGGTTCTTGGGATGCAAAGGCAATCAAGGAAGCATTGGGTGACAATATGGGTGTTACGACTCCACCGACATTTACAGTGAATGGACAGGATAAGCAAATGCTTTCCTATGCAGGTTCAAAGGCTATCGGAGTCAATGCACACAGCCAATATATGGAGCAGGCAGTTGAGCTTGCGGTGTATCTGGGTGGACTAGATGCTCAGAAGGCACATTATGAGATGAGAAATGTTATTCCATGTAATACTGAACTTCTAAAGGACAAGGAAGTTGCATCAGATGAACTTGTTCAGGCACAGAATAATACCTTTAACAATACCTCTGTTCTTCAGCCATTTGTATCGGCAATGAGCAATTGTTGGACACCAGTTGAGAATATGGGAAAAGGAATCCGCAACAAGAGTGTGACACATGAAAATGCAAAAGAGCAAGTAGAAGCAATGAATGCAGCAATGAATAGTAATGGAATCAAGTAAGGGGTAAATGGAATGAGTTTATTTAAGAAAAGAGTTAATGAATTTCCAACGCCATATACATGTAAAAATGCGATAAAAGAGGGCGGATTAGAGACAAAACTTTCCATGATTCTAATGGGATTGGGAAATATTGTGCATGGGCAGGTAATCAAGGGACTTTTATATTTGGCCATTGAAATCGCTTACATTGTCTTTATGGTGGTCAATGGAATTGGGTTTATTGGGAACCTTCGCACATTGGGATCTGTAGAACAACAAGAAGTTTGGGATCAAGCTAAGCAGATTTATCTCTACACAAAGGGCGATCAGTCCGTTCTGATTTTGCTCTATGGTGTGACGGCAATATTAATTACTGTTTTGATGTTCTTTGCTTGGAGAGGAGCTTAAAGAGTGCCTATAAGGCTGAGCGTCTTCACAAGGAAGGAAGACATGTCAATAACTTTGGAGAAGATTTGAAGTCTCTTCTTCATGAGAATTTGTATCGCCTGTTTATGACACCACCAACAGCATTTGTCTTTGTATTTACTATCCTTCCACTTGTATTTATGATCTGTATGGCCTTTACGAATTACAGCCGTATTGACAATCATTTAATGCTCTTTAACTGGGTAGGACTTGACAACTTCAAGACATTGTTTGATTCAGGAAGTATCTTAGGAAGTACCTTCTGGTCAGTGCTTGCTTGGACTGTAATTTGGGCGTTCTTTGCAACATTTAGTAACTATATTTTTGGAATGATTTTATCCCTTTTGATCAACAGAAAGGGAACAAAAGCAAAAGCATTTTGGAGATTTTGTTTTGTACTTTCTTGTGCAGTGCCAATGTTTGTCTCTCTTTTGATTATGCGTACAATGTTACAGCCAGAGGGAGCCATTAATGTGCTTTTGAGAAATTTGGGATTGATTGCAAAAGATGCAAGCCTTCCATTTTTTACAAATCCAACATGGGCAAGAGTTACTGTAATTATCATCAACATCTGGGTTGGTGTGCCATATACCTTGCTTCAGCTTACAGGTGTTCTTCAGAATATCCCAGAAGACTTGTATGAGGCGGCAAGAATGGATGGAGCGAATGCATTGCAGATCTTTACAAAGATTACATTGCCATATATGCTCTATGTGACAACACCATATTTGATTGTGACTTTTACAGGAAATATCAATAACTTCAATGTTATTTATCTTTTGTCAGGAGGAGATCCTGTTACCGATCTTTCTTCAACAGCAGGTAAGACCGATCTTTTGGTTACATGGCTCTATAAGTTGACAATCGACAAGCAATACTACAATATCGGTGCAGTTATTGGAATTATGACCTTTATTATTTTGGCTATCGGTGCACTCTTGACCTATAGAAATAGTAAATCTTACAAAGAAGAAGGAGGCTTCTAAATCATGGCAGGAAAGAAATTACAATCTGCAAAGCAGAAGAGGATGATCGACAATACCATTGTGCATATTGTGCTTGCGGTGTTGGCTGTCATTTGGCTTTTCCCTATCTTTTGGGTAATCCTTACAAGTTTCCGTGCGGAAAAAGGCTCTTATGTATCAACCTTCTTCCCAAAAGCATTTACACTTAGTAACTATACAAAGTTATTTTCTGATACATCAATTTTGAACTTTCCACAGATGTTTATGAACACCTTGTTTATTGCCATTTGTTCTTGTATTTTGTCTGCATTCTATGTACTTGCAGTGTCTTACTGCTTGTCTAGATTGAAGTTTAAGTTGAGAAAGCCTTATATGAACATGGCTATGGTTCTTGGATTGTTCCCAGGATTTATGTCCATGATCGCAGTGTACTTTATTTTAAAAGCGATGGGACTTACTCAGGGAAATCTCATTAAGTTAGCATTGATTTTGTGTTACTCTGGAGGTGCAGGACTTGGCTTTCAGATTGCAAAGGGATTTTTTGACACCATTCCAACAGCGATTGATGAGGCTGCACTTTTGGATGGATGTACGAGATGGCAGATTTTCTCAAAAATCACATTGCCATTGAGTAAGCCAATCATTGTCTATACAGTTTTAACATCATTTATGGCCCCATGGCTTGACTTCATCTTTGCAAAGGTTATTTGTAGAGCAAATTCTGATCAGTATACGATTGCCATAGGACTTTGGAAAATGCTGGAGAAGGAATATATTGATAGTTGGTACACCAGCTTCGCAGCAGGTGCAGTGTTGATTTCTATTCCAATTGCGATCTTATTCCTATGTATGCAGAAGTATTATGTCAATGGCGTATCAGGTGCAGTTAAGGGATAAAGAATGAGAGATAGAGTAGAACTAAAGAAGTATTATTCTTCAAGGGCATTCCTTAAAAATTTTGTTTATGATGGGAATGACCTTGGTGTAGAATGTAATGAGGATAAAACAACCTTCCGTCTGTGGTCACCAGAGGCGGAAGGTGTCATCTTAAATTTGTATCATGCAGGAAATGGCGAAAAAGCTTATCGACAGATTCCAATGGAAGCAAGAGAAAAGGGCGTATGGAGCTGGGAGACAGATGAAGAACTTCATGGGGTATACTATGACTATTTGATTACCCGAGATGGAGAGAAAGTTTTGACAGCAGATCCCTATGCAAAGGCGTGTGGAGTGAATGGACTGCGCAGTATGGCAGTAAATTTAAAAAAAGACCGACCCTGAGGGATGGGAAAAGGATCAATCGCCCAAAGAAGGTGAGGAAAGAATCGTCTATGAGCTTCATGTAAAAGAGTTTTCTTGGGATAAGTCGGGTGGTTTTCCTGAGGAATATCGCGGAAAGTACAAGGCATTTACTTGTAAGCATACAACATTAAATAATGACGGAATTCATCCAACAGGTCTTGATTATCTGAAGGAGTTGGGGGTAACCCATATTCAGATTATGCCAATGTATGACTATGGATCAGTCGATGAAGATGGAGATGATACCGAATTTAACTGGGGATATGATCCAGTCAATTACAATGTTCCAGAAGGGTCCTATGCGACCGATGCCAAACATGGTGAGGTTCGCATCAAGGAGATGAAGGAGATGATCCAATCGATCCATGAAGCAGGATTTGGTGTCATTATGGATGTGGTTTACAATCACACATATTCGCTGGATTCATGGCTTCAGAAGACATTGCCTTGGTATTTTTACCGAGTATTTCCAGATGGAACGATTTCTAATGGTTCAGCTTGCGGAAATGATGTGGCCAGTGAGAGAGCAATGTGCGGAAAATATATTCTGGACTCGGTGCTCTATTGGGCCAAGGAATATCATATTGATGGTTTCCGCTTTGACTTGATGGGACTGTTGGATGTGGATTTGATGAATCGAATCAGAAAAGAACTCGACCTTCAATATGGCAAGGGAAAAAAGATTATTTATGGTGAGCCGTGGGCAGCGACAAAGACAGCAGTAGAAGGAAGAAAAAAGTTAGCGAAAAAGAATAATATCGGACTTTTAGATGAAAATGTCGGTGCTTTTTGTGACAGTACTCGTGATGGCATTAAGGGATCTGCACTTAAACCGAAAAAGGCAGGCTTTATCAATGGGGCACAGAAAAAAGAAGATGAGATGTTGGCCAGTGTGATGGCATGGTGTGCAAATCCATATCAGGCAAGGGGATGGAAAAATGTAAAAGCTCCTTCCCAGATTGTCACCTATGTATCGGCACATGACAATCATACCTTGTGGGATAAGTTAAAGGAAACTGTCCCAGAAGAGGAATGTATGCGACTCAATAAGATGGCCGCTGCAGTCTATATGACCTGTCAGGGAACACTGTTCTTTTTGTCAGGAGAAGAGTTTGCTAGAACAAAAGATGGATTAGATAATACATTTAATGCTCCAATTTCATTGAATTGCCTAAAATGGGAACAGGCATGGCAAAATCACGAATTGGTTCATTACTATCAGGGATTGATTGCACTGAGAAAAAAGATTTCTGGACTTTGTGATAAATCTGAAGATAGCGATAAAAAGATCACGGATATCTGGAAAGAAAAGCAGATTGTCGGTTTTACTGTGAACAATGATGAAGGTTGCTTGTGGTCTCAGGTAAAGGTGATTTACAATGCATCAAAGAAAGCTTTCTTGTGTGACTTAGATGGAAATTGGGAGCTTTTGTGTGATGGAAATGATAGTTGGTGCTTTGAAAAAGAGATTCATGTAGATGGACAGGTAGAAGTTAGTGCACAGAGTGTAGTCATACTTGGACGAAAGTAGAGTAGGGAGAAAATCAGATGGAATTTGCCAGTGTGTATCATAGAACATCAGAACAGATGAGTTACCCCCTGGATGAAGACAGATTGATTGTAAACCTCAAAACAGGATATGATGTAGAAAAAGTTTTTATTCACTATGGAGACCCTTTTGAGGCTGGAATTCTTGGGGGAAAGGAAAAATGGACTGGAAAGAGAGAAGAAATTGTTCATAAAAAGCGTCTGTCACATCAGATTTGGTGGACAACTACACTTTTTCCATTTTATAAGAGATGCAAGTATTTTTTTGAATTGTATACGAAGGATCAGGTTTGGTACTATTTTGAAGATGGCTTTTTGACCAAAGAACAATTTCATATGGATGGTCGAATGTTACAGTGTTTTATTGTACCATGGATGAATCCAGCAGATATCAACCGCACACCTGCATGGGTCAATGATACAATCTGGTATCAAATTTTTCCAGACAGATTTTGTAATGGAACACCAGAAAAAAATGGTGATGACATCACACCGTGGAGAGATCATGGAAGTGTGACAAATCATGAAAAGTTTGGGGGGAATTTAGAGGGCATTCGTCAAAAATTGGGTTATCTACAGGAGTTAGGAATTACGGGAATTTATTTAAATCCAATTATGGAGGCCTCTTCGAATCACAAGTATGACACAACCGATTATACAAATCGACCCAACTTTTGGAAATAGTGATATAATGAAATCACTTTGCAGGGAAGCTCATGAAAGAGGAATCCATATTATGGTGGATGCGGTGTTTAACCATTGTGGAAGAAAATTTGCCCCTTGGCTCGATGTGCTAGAGCATGGAAAAGATTCTCGCTATGCAAATTGGTTTATGGTTGAAAATTGGGACGAGATTGGAAAGAGAACAGATACTAGGGATCGACGCTTTTATTCTTTTGCATTTACAGATGGTATGCCCAAGCTAAATACCAATAACGATGAGGTTATTGAATATTTTTGTAAGGTCTGTGAGGACTGGATCAAGGAATTTGGTATAGATGGCATTCGGTTTGATGTGGGAAATGAAGTATCTCATCGATTTTTAAAGCGAATCAGGACGCATTTAAAGGCAATAAAACCGGATATTTATTTGCTTGGGGAGATCTGGCATGATGCAAGTCAGTGGCTACAGGGAGATGAATATGATTCGGTAATGAATTATCCTTTGCTCAGTGGCATCCATGACTTTTTTATTGATAAAACAATGAAAAAGGATGAATTTGAATATATGGTCAATCGCTGTTATACTATGTATATGCAACAAAATAACAATGTACTTTTCAATTTGTTGGATTCTCACGACACGGAGCGGTTGATGAATCGCTTCCATAATCTGGATAAGTTTTATCAGCAATTGGCCATTCTCTTTACACTTCCAGGAAGTCCGTGCATCTACTATGGCACAGAAATTGCAATGGAAGGGGCACATGATCCAGATTGTAGAAGGTGTATGCCGTGGAGTGAGATTGATAGTCAAGAAAATCAGAAAAAGATTGCCACGATGCGCAGCTTGATTATGCTCAGAAGAAAGGAAAAGACCTGCAGAAGTCTGCATTTTCATTTCCCACACAGCTATGAAAATGAGCGATGCGTAGAATATATCAAGATTGATGAGGATGGAAACAAGATGGAAGTTCTCATCAATGCCTCAAATGAGACTGTCAAAGTGAGAGGCGAAGGAGAGGTGCTTTTTGCATATGAATTTGACGGAGAGACTCTTGGGCAAGATGGAATCTTAATCCGTAGAATTTAGAAAAAATAAAAGGAGATGTTAAGAAAGATGTCAGTAGAGGATTTGTTAAAGGAGAAGCTCGGCAAGGGAATTGCTGAGGCTTCAGACAGAGAAATTTATATCGCACTTTTGAACATGACAAAAGAGAAGATGCAGGGAATGGAGCACAATGATGGAAAAAGAAAGCTGTATTATATTTCAGCAGAGTTCCTTATTGGAAAGTTGCTCTCCAACAATTTGATTAATCTTGGACTGTTTGATGAAGTGAGAGAGCTTCTTGCAAAAAATGGCCATGATTTAACTGCCATCGAGGATGTCGAGATGGAGCCTTCACTTGGAAATGGTGGATTGGGTCGTCTTGCTGCTTGTTTCCTTGATTCTATCGCAACTCTTGGGCTCAATGGAGATGGTGTGGGCTTAAATTACCACGACGGATTATTCCTTCAAAAGTTTGTGGATAACAAGCAAAGAGAAGAGAAGAATCCATGGATTACAGAAAATAGCTGGTTGACAAGAACAGATGTAAGCTTTGAGGTTCCATTTAAGGATTTCACTTTGAAATCTACAATGTACGATATTGATGTTACAGGATATCACCAGAGCAAATGCAATAAATTGCACCTTTTTGACCTTGACACCGTAGATGAGTCAATCATTGGCGAGGGTATTCAGTTCAATAAGTATGATATTTTCAAGAACTTGACATTATTCCTCTATCCAGATGACAGTGATGAGGCTGGACATTTATTGAGAATTTACCAGCAGTATTTTATGGTGAGCAATGGTGCACAGCTTATTCTCAAGGAAGCAGAGCAAAGAGGAGTAGATTTACATAAGCTTCATGAGCATGTATGCATTCAGATCAATGATACACATCCAACCATGGTGATCCCAGAGTTGATTCGCATTTTGACACAGCAAAAGGGCTTTGATATGGACACAGCAATTGATGTTGTGAGCAAGACTTGTGCATACACCAATCACACCATTTTGGCTGAGGCGTTGGAGAAGTGGCCAATTCACTACTTGGAGAAGGTAGTACCTCAGTTGATGCCAATTATCCGTGAGTTGGATGCAAGAGTAAGAGCAAAGTTCCAGGACGAAAGAGTCTATATTATTGACAATGAGAACCGTGTTCATATGGCTCATATTGATATTCATTATGGATATGCAGTGAATGGTGTAGCCGCTCTTCACACAGACATTTTGAAGGACTCCGAGTTAAGCCTTTCTATGATATCTATCCAGAGAAGTTTAACAACAAGACCAATGGTATCACCTTCCGCAGATGGTTGTTGCACTGCAACTATGAGTTAGCTGACTATTTGAAGGAGCTCATTGGCTCAGGATTTATGGAAGATGCGACAAACTTAGAGAAGTTGTTGGCCTATGAGAATGACGAGAAGGTTCTTCAGAGATTGAGAGAGATCAAGAAGGATGCAAAGATCGAGTTGAAGAAGTACTTGAAGAAGACACAGAATATTGATGTGGATGAGAATTCTGTATTCGATATTCAGATCAAGCGTCTCCATGAGTATAAGAGACAACAGATGAATGCACTTTATGCAATTTACAAGTATAAGGAAATCAAGAAGGGAAATCTTCCAAAGCGTCCACTCACTATGATTTTTGGAGCGAAGGCTGCACCAGCTTATACCATTGCGAAAGATATTATCCATTTGATTCTCTGCTTACAGCAGTTAGTTGACAATGACCCAGATGTAAGCCCATATATGAAGATTGTTATGGTAGAAAACTATAATGTCACAAAGGCAGAAAAGCTCATTCCAGCTTGCGATATTTCTGAGCAGATTTCTCTCGCATCGAAGGAGGCTTCAGGTACAGGAAATATGAAGTTTATGTTGAATGGAGCATTGACTTTGGGAACAGAGGATGGAGCTAATGTAGAGATTCACGAGTTAGTGGGCGATGACAACATCTATATCTTCGGAAAGAAATCTGAGGATGTCATTAAGCTCTATGAGACAGGTACTTATTGTGCTGCAGACATCTATAAAAATGATCCGATGGTAGAAGATTTGGTAAGCTTTATTGTCGGCAAAGAATTGTTGCGCATTGGAGATGCTGAAAATCTGGTACGCCTGTACAAGGAAATTGTGTACAAGGATTGGTTTATGGCATTGCTTGATGTAAAGGATTATATCAAGGTAAAAGAGCAAATGCTCAGTGACTATGAGGATCAGGACAAGTGGGTAAAGAAAACCCTAGTAAATATTGCTAAAGCTGGTTTCTTCTCTTCTGATAGAACTATTGCAGAATACAATGAGGATATCTGGCATTTATAAGTTTTAATGAGGAGAAAAAAATGAAAAAGACAGGAATTTTAATGCCAGTCTCTGCACTCCCTTCCCGCACGGGAGTGGGAGAGCTGGGAGAAGCCGCATATCAATGGATTGAGATGATGGGGGAAAATGGTGTAAAGATTTGGCAGATTTTGCCTCTAAATCCAGTGGGATATGGAAATTCCCCTTATCAGCCTTATTCCTCATGTGCAGGGGATGAACTCTATATTAGTTTGGACACTTTATATCAAGAGGGATTGCTTGAGAAAGAGCCTGTAGCTTTTAGAGAGGATACAAAATATGTGGATTATGATGCTGTGCGAGCATTTAAGGAGCCATATTTGAGACAGGCCTTTGAGAAGTTCAAGGGTAAAAATGGTCAGGATGATGATGCTTACAAGCAGTTTATGGCACAGGATTGGGTCTACACTTATGGAGTATTTCGTGCATTGAAGGTGGCCAATGAAGGAAGTTGTTGGAATGAATGGAAGATGGAAGATAGGGATTGGCCAAAGACGAGAACATCTCTTCCAGCCACAGTAGAAGAGGAGGCAAAATTTCATTGTTTCTCCAATATGTATTCTTCTGCCAATGGATGAAGGTGAAGGAAAGGGCTAATGCCGCAGGCATTGAGGTTATGGGTGATGTTCCATTTTATGTGGGGCTTGACTCAGTGGATGTCTGGGCAGGAAAGGATAATTTCTTGCTAGATACCGATGCAAGACCTCTGTTTATTGCAGGCGTTCCACCAGATTATTTCAGTGCCACAGGACAAAGATGGGGAAATCCAATCTATGATTGGGACTATATGAAGAAAAAGGGATATCAATTCTGGGTTGATCGAATTGGATATAGTGCAAAATTATTTGACATTATCCGCATCGACCATTTCCGTGCGTTTGATACCTTCTGGAAGATTCCAGCTTCTTGCCCAACAGCTATTGAAGGAGAATGGATTGAGGCTCCTGGATATGAGGTGTTGGATACTCTAAAGGAGAAAATCCCAGGCGTAAATTTGGTGGCTGAAGATTTGGGCGATTTGCGTCCGGAGGTTTTGGAATTAAAGGATCATTATCACTTAAAGGGAATGAAGATCCTTGTATTTTCTATTGAAACCAGTGGAAAGTATGCCCATGACATTGCAAAGAATGAAGAAAACACCATCTTTTATACAGGAACTCATGACAATGACACCTTGATGGAATGGTATCAGGGATTAAATGCCGCTGCAAAAAGAAAGGTTCGCATTTTCTTAAAGAAGCAGGGAATGAAGGATGGAAGTGTGAAGGATCGACTTTTGAGCTATCTGTTGAAGAGAAAGGCAGAGTATGCGATTATTCCAATGGTCGATATCCTAGGCTTGGGAAAAGAAGGACATATGAATACTCCGGGAACAGTGGGAAGTCCAAACTGGGAGTGGCGTATGCCTGACTTTAAAAAAGCAAAAGAAGAGATGGCAAAGTATAAAAGCTTGATGATTTCTAGATAGAAAGTAAATGCATTGGCTTTCACAATAATTTGTGAGAGCCAATGTATTTTTTTACGTCTGTTTCCGTTTTAGGCGGAAATGGAGAGAAAGATGGAAAAGACATTAGGACAGAAAATAAGAGAATACAGGCTTAAAAGAGGAATGACACAGGAAGAACTGGCAGAAATGGAATAATACCTTATTTTGTAAAGTTTGCTTGCACGGAATTTATTTTGTTAGTCAGGGACGATTATTATATTAACTTACAATAATTGCTGTAAATAAAGAAAATAATTAATTTGTTATCCATTTTATAATCGTTATGACTATAAAATACAATTTAGATTCTGTTAATGACTATTCATCGTTATAAAAATGACTAGGCTTTAGTACCATCATCAAATAATATTGTTTGATTTTTTTAAAAAAATATGATGTATAATATACTACATATATTAATTATCTACAAAACTGCCAAATGAAGTAATTTTAGACAAATATATAAATTTAATGTAAAGGAGTAAGAGTATGATTTGGTCACTTATTGTTGGTGGTTTAATAGGTTTCATTGCAGGAGCAATTACTAAAAAGGGTGAAGCAATGGGTATAATTGCTAATATCATTGCAGGTTTATTAGGTTCATCTGTAGGACAGGCGCTGTTTGGCAAATGGGGTCCGACTATGGCAGGAATGGCATTAATTCCTTCTATCTTAGGTGCAGTAATTGTTATTGCTGTTGTATCATTTTTCTTTGGGAAAAAGGAATGAGCTAGCTTTTCTCGAATGATATGATTTGGAAATAAAAATTAATTTCAATGAAAGGAGATATAATTATGTCAATTGAAGAAAAAATCGACCAGGCTAAGGGTGCAGTAAAAGAAGGTGTAGGCAAGTTAACCGGTGACAAAAAGACAGAAAAAGAAGGTGCAGCTGAAAAAGCAGCCGCAAAAGTCAAAGAAGTCGTTGAAGATGTTAAAGATGCTATAGAAGGAACAGTTGACGGTGTTAAGAATATTATAAATAAGGATAAAGAATAATTTTAACATCCGGATGGGATAGTACCAATCAAGGAAGAGTTCTATGTTTGAGCAAATAAAATTAGACTATGATTTTGATTCTTTGGAGCCCCATATTGATACCCTAACCATGGAAACTCATTATAAAAAGCATCATGCGACTTATACTAAGAATTTTAATGAAGCTGTTGAGAAAGCAGGACTTTCAAATAAGTCTGTAGAGGAAATTCTTTTCTCCCTGTCTTCCGTGTCTGATGAAGCTTTAAGGAATGCTCTGCAGAATAATGGTGGTGGATATTATAACCATAATCTGTATTTTTCTGTTATGGGTCCGACGAAGGACACAAAGCCTACTCCGGCTTTGGAAGAGGCTATAAAGAGAGACTTCGGTTCCTTGGATAAGCTGATAGAGACTTTGCAGAATCTGGCTTTGGGCCAGTTTGGCTCCGGCTGGGCCTTCCTTTCTGCAGATAAAGAAGGGAAGCTCTATGCCACAAAGGCTCCAAACCAGAATAATCCCTTTATGGAAGATGGAAGGCACACTCCTATATTGGGTATTGATGTATGGGAACATGCCTACTATCTCAAATATAAGAACTTAAGAGGGGATTATGTAAAAAATTTCTTTGAAGTTCTGGATTGGGAGAGGGTAAGCAAAAATTACGAAAACCGCAAATAAGGTTCTATAATTAATGTTGGGGTTGGCAATTGCTAATCTCAACATTTTTATTATTATAAATAAAAAAACCTCCAAGTCCCCAGTTCACCACAACTACACTTGGAGGAGGTGTTCATATGAACGACCTAGCTAAAATTTTAGGCATTGATGAAGCAAAAGTCAATATAAAATCTATAAATGATCATGCAATCTCATTTTATATTCAGACAGATATCAAGCCTCATTCATGTCCTAACTGCAACGCATTGACTTCTAAAGTACATGACTATAGGATTCAAAAGATGAAAGATATTCCTTTGCAGGGTAAATCCTGTTTTTTATTTTTGAAAAAGAGGCGTTATCATTGTTCTCATTGTGGTAAGCATTTTTATAAATCTTATCCTTTTATTGCGAAGTATCTACATCGGACATCCAGACTTACTCGATGGATTGCTAGCTCATTTTTCGATACCCTGAATATTCAACAGATAGCAAACAGGGCCAATGTTTCATCTCATACCGTTTCGTTTATCAAGTGCTTTCTACAATTCATCATTCTTCTTCTAATCTTGGAGAAGCCATTTCCATAGATGAATTTAAGGGGAATGTAGGCACTGAGAAATATCAAACGATAGTGGTTGATCCTGTAAAACATAGAGTATTTGATGTACTCTATTCTAGAAAAGGAACTTGTCTGGTCGACTATTTTAAATCGCTTGATCAATCTAAACATATGAAAGTCCAATACTTTTCTTGTGGGTTGAAAATCAACCCACCCCAATATTTGACAAAGAACCTTTTTTTATAATATAACAGCCAGAAAACCCATGGTCTTTAGACCGTGGGATGAATGGCGTTAGGTTTACAACATATATATTTTACTTAAATACTATCATTTAAAATATATGCTATAATACATATATAGGAAATCCTATTTTCGAGTCTATGAAAGGAGAAAATCGTATGTATCTTACTGTAAAACAACAAGTGAAACATCTGTCCAAGGAAGATTACATCACAATCAGGGAACTTTGTCATACGGCTAAGAATCTTGCTAATGAGGCAATCTATAATGTGCGTCAGCATTATTTTTACAGAAGGTGAATTTCTCAAGTATGAGAAGAATTACACTCTTTTTAAAGAATAGTCCTAATTATAAGGCCTTAAATTCCAATATGGCACAGCAGATACTGAAAGAGGTTGATGGCTCGTTTCAGTCATTTTTTTGGTCTGCTTAAACTTGTCAAGCAGGGAAAATATGCTTTTTATGGATTGTAAACTGCCACATTATCTTCCAAAAAGATGGATACACAACACTGATCATTGGTTTTTGTAAGACTGAAGGGTAATCAGCTGATACTTCCGTTTTTCCAATAGTTTTAAGAAAAACGCATAAGTCTGTTGAAATTACGATACCACCCATACTTCTTGATAAGACGATAAAAGAGATACGCATTATACCGAAAGCGAATGCAAGGTTCTTTGAAATCCAGTATATATATGAAGCTGAATGTATTCAAAGAAATCTAAACACAAACAACGCACTTGCACTTGACCTAGGTATCAACAATCTCGTCACAGCCGTATCAAATAGTGGTCAATCGTTCATTATTGACGGGAAAAGACTGAAATCGATCAATCAGTGGTTCAATAAAGAAAATGCCCGTTTGCAATCGATAAAAGATAAACAGCATTTTAGTAGAAAGCCTACAAATAGACAAAAAGCAGTTGCTCGTAATCGCAACAATAAGGTGAACGACTATATGAATAAAACTGTTCGTAGGGTGATAGATTATTGTATCATCAATAATATAGGTACGCTTGTTGTTGGTTACAATGAGACTTTTCAACATAACAGTCATATTGGAAAGCAAAACAATCAAAATTTTGTAAATATCCCTTATGGACAGTTGCGTAACAAATTGGAATATCTTTGCAAACTAAATGACATTGTTTTTGTAAAACAGGAAGAATCCTATACATCGAAATCATCTTTTTGGGATAGAGACGATCTCCCTGTTTACAATGCCGATAATCCAAAAGAGTATCCGTTTAGTGGCAGAAGATTACATCGTGGTCTATACAAAACGGCAAGTGGTAAAACAATCAATGCAGATGTTAACGGAGCATTAAATATCATGCGTAAAAGTAGTGTTGTGGATATGAATATCCTATACAGTAGAGGCGAAGTGGACACGCCGATAAGAATAAGGATTGCCTAATTACTTAGGTGGAAACTTAAATATCAAACTTCTTAAATAGAGCTGTTAGGCTCTTAGAAGCCCATTACCTTTAGGTGATGGGTAGTTCACTAGGAATTGCTATCTGTACTTGTCATTATAAAGGTGGGTAGGATATAATCATTTTGCAAGGAATTTAAAGAGACAAGTCTATAGTGGTTCAGTTGTCTAGACAAAAATCTAAGCATTTTATAATGAACTGATATATGTAACTGGGTAGGGGAGAAACTCCCCCCTCAGGCTGCATGATCATCCAGTAACAGGATTGGATAATAGCAGGATGCCGGTGTCTGATTATTGAGTGCTGAATGACAACGTTCAAAGTTGTATGTATGCACATATTTCCCAATAGCCTTCCTTGCTTCTCGGATATTGTTGTATTGGGTCAGATATGCTTCCTCGTACTTGAAGCTCCGGAACCATCGTTCAATCATGATATTATCAGCCCAGCGGCTTTTACCATCCATGCTTTGACGGATCTGGTTCTCTTTGAGGAAATTCATGTACTCATTGCTTGTAAACTGACAGCCCTGATCCGAATTCAGGATAATAGGTTTTGCTACCATAAACGCCTTTTTTTAACGCAGTTATGACCATTCTGGTATCTAGAGTATCATCGACTTCCCAGCCAACGATACAGCGGCTGTACCAGTCGATCACAGCGGTCAGATACAGGAATCCATGCTTGATGGGGATGTATGTAATGTCGATTGACCATGCCTGATTAGGACGGTCGATAACGGCGTTTCGTAGCAGATACGGGCAGACTTTAGCCTGTTGCATACGTTTAGAAAGGTTCATTTTTTTGGATAGATTGGATCCATCCCCATTTCATTCATATAACGGCGCGTTTTTCCGGCGGCCAACCTGATGCCCACGCTTCTTCAGCTGAGCAGACAGCTGTCGTGCTCCCCAGGCCGGGTTATCTGTGTGTAATCGATCTATGATCGATTTTGCAATCTAACTCCTCCTGAGATATGGGCGTGCCCTTGTAATACACACTGGTACGGTTGATATCAAGAAGCGCAGCTCCTGTTTTTAACTGGAAGTTCTTTAGTCTTCAAAAAGGGTTTGGACTAAATTTACTCTCGTAGTCAGATCCCAAGTGTTTCTTCAGATTTTTTTCAACCAATCCACCTGCATGGTGAGCTGGCCAACTTTTTTTCGCATATTCAGCTTTTTCCTTGCGCTCTAAAGCGAGTTTTTCTTTCAGATTATCCTCTCGTGTGTCATCAAAAACCACGGATGCTTTATCGAGGAACTCCTTCTTCCAGTTGCGGAGAAGATTTGGCTGAATATTGTTTTCGGTTGCGATTGTATTTAAGTCTTTTTCTCCTTTGAGCAGTTCAATCACTAATTCTGATTTGAATTTGGCGGAGAAATTTCTTCTTGTTCGAGACATAATAAAAATCCTTCTTTCTGTAGTGTTTACAGTATATCAGATTCATTAAGAAATGTCTCTTGAAGTGTCTTAAATTACGATACCATTATAGTCAGTCGTTTCATGATGAGAAAGGAGATGCAATGGAGAAGAAAATTGATCTCAATCAGAGTATATTTGCATTGTCAAAAGCGTACCCTGAAGTAGTTGATATTATGTTTGATTTGGGATTTGCAGAAATTAAAAAGCCGGCGATGCTTGCTTCGGTTGGGAAAGTGATGAATATCAAACGAGGATCGAAGATGAAGAATATCCCAATGGATAAAATTATTCGAGCCTTTGTGGAAAAAGGATTTACTGTTGTGGATGGGGAGAATGAGCTGAAGAAACCCTCTACAGTGGAAAAAGAAAGGCTTTCAGGCAATGGAAATACAGAGGAGGAAAAAGAAGACCGCCCAGAAAAATTGAGAAAGCTTTTAGATCGCCTCTCTTTGGGAGAAGATATAGAAAAAGTGCGAGAGGATTTTGTGCGAGATTTTCAAGATGTTGATCCTGCTGAGATTATGAAGGCCGAACAGGGATTGATGGAATCGGGAATGCCACTGTCGAAGGTGCAAAAACTCTGTGATGTTCACTCTGCACTGTTTCACGGTGAGAGCGAGGAAGAAAAAATTGAAAATGCAGAAAAAGCAGTGCAGGCATCACTAAAAAAGGGAAAAAATTATATCAATGAGAGCAAGGAAGCCAATCAGCTTGTGCAAGAGATTGGACATCCACTCTATACTTTTACCATGGAAAATCAGGCCTTAGAAGCCTACTTACAAAAGACGAAGGGAAGATGGGAAGAAGTTGTTGGGCTAAAAGAGGAGCAAAAAAAGGCTTTGATTGAGGAATTGAGCAGTGAGCTAGATGAACTTCGAAATTTTTCAATCCACTATGCCAAGAAGGGGGATCTTTTATATCCGCTATTAAAGATAAAATATGATATTTCTGGACCATCTCAAGTGATGTGGACGGTGGATGATGAAATTCGAGATACATTGGGAGAACTCAAAAGAGAAATTGGAAATTTGAGTTTTGTAAATCAGGAGTTTGTAGAAAAATATAAAGCGGTTCGCCAGCGCATGGAGGAAATGATTTACAAGGAAGAGAATATTCTGTTTCCAATGTGTGCTCTGCAATTTCAAAAAGAGGAATGGATACAAATTTATTTTGATTCAAAGGATTATGCCCCTTGTTTTTTGGTAGAAAATCACTTGTGGGATGAGGCAGAAGGAAAGAAAAAAATAGACTCTTTGTCCAATCAAGAAGGAAGTGGAGAAATTGTAATGCCTGGGGGACATCTAAAAAAAGATGAATTGATTGCCTTGCTCAATACTATTCCTGTGGAAATTACTTTGTGGATAAGGATAATATCAATCGCTTTTTTAATGAGGGACCAAAAGTCTTTAAGAGACCACAAATGGCCATTGATAGAGAGGTATTTTCCTGCCATCCGCCTAAAATTGAGCCGATGGTTCGCTCAATTATTTCTGATTTTCGTGAGGGAAAACAGGATAAACTCCCGATTTGGATGGAAAAGGGTGGTAAGCCATTTTTAGTCACCTACATGGCGGTTCGGGATGAGGAGAATCACTATGTGGGAACATTGGAGGCGGTACAGGACATGGAAGAAATCAAGGAACATTTCAAAGAGTACTTTAAAAAGCATCCAGAAGAATTGTAATTATAGCAATGTAGGGAGAAGCTTCAAGTGATTTGACTTGAAGCTTCTCCCTATTTTTGTAAGGATATGTGATTTATTTATGGATAAAGTCTAGGATTTCTTCCATGTTTTTCTTTCCAAAGCTGACCTTATCTTCATTGACTACCATGCAAGGCACACTCATCACATGGTATTTGTCTTTCAAATCCGGAAAATGGTTGATGTCATAAATTTCGGTGCAAACATAAGGACTTAGGGATGCAATCCGCTGTGCGGCAACAACTAAGTCAGGGCACATTGTACAACTGAGAGAAACCAATATTTGCAGAGAGGTTTGGGTTTTGATATTCTCAATTCGAGTTAGTACATCTTCACTGACACTTTGTCCTGGTCCAGATACATTGTAAAGACCTAAGATAAATGAAGTAAATTCATGTCCGCCGGGAACACCGTGGAAGGCAAGACCGCTGTATTCTCCATTTTTATAAATTTCTACGAGAGGGGCTCTTTGTTCATCTTTGATTTCTTCCAAAGTGATCTTATCAGTGAGACGGCTCAATTCTAATAGATAGGAAAGCAATTCATTAGAAAGGGCATCATTCTTTGTGTACACTTTGAGAACAAGAGGAGCTTCCATTTTGCTAAAGACAGTATGGAGCTGACTTAACATATCAGAAGTAAATAGGCTGGAGTCTTGCTTTTTTGCCTGTTCTTCTTTTGCAGGTGAAGGCTTTTCGGGTTGAGAAAAAGTAGGCTTTATGCCTGTCTTTTTTTCCATAGCAGCAACATATTTCTCTAATTCTGTGGCAGCTAGACCAGCATCACCCACAGCAGTGACAACTTGACGAAGTGGTTTAATACACACATCACCTGCAGCATAGATGCCATCGATACTCGTTTTTTGAGTGCGATCAGTGACAATATAACCTCTTTCATCAGTGATATTTAATTCTTTGACAAATGAGGTTGCTGGTTCATATCCTGCAAAGACAAAGACACCAAAACCATGGGTATCTTTAAAAGTAGTCTCTTTACCGTTTTGGTTATTTTTGTAGGTGAGCTTTTCTAAGAAATCTCGCCCTTCTACTTTGACTACTTCTGTATTTGGCAGTACGGTGATTTTCTCGTTTTCATAGACAGGTTGTGCAACGGCCTTGGCACAGGAAAACTCAGATTTTCGCATTAAAATGGTCACATGAGTGGCATATTTTGTGAGAAATACACTTTCCTCTGCGGCTGCAAAACCACCGCCAACGACAAAGACTTCTTTTCCTTTAAAAAATTCGCCATCACAGGTTGCGCAATAGGCAACGCCATGACCTTTAAATTCTTTTTCTCCCTCAAAACCAATCATTTTTGGGCTAGCCCCAGTGGCAAGAAGAATGCCAAAACATAAAATCTTGCCCTTTGAGGTGTGAACGGTTTTTATATCTCCATCGACGGATAGAGAATCAACAGTGGCTAGTAAAAATTCAGCACCGAAATTTTGTGCCTGTCTTCGCATCTGTTCGCCGAGTTGGGCACCAGAAATTTGTTCGATACCTGGATAATTGACCACCTCTGCAGTGAGAGAAATCTGACCGCCAAATTTTTCCTTTTCTATGACAAGTACACGATAACATCCTCTAGCCAAATAAATTGCAGCGGTCAGACCGGCTGGACCTCCACCTACAATGACGACATCATACATATTCTCATTCATAGTTTTCCCCTAAATCTTATAACTGTCCGACAAGGTCAAGGCTTGGCTTTAATGTCTCAGCACCTGGTTGCCACTTTGCAGGACAAACCTGATCGCCGTGCTCATGAACAAATTGGCAGGCACGAAGTTTTCTCAAAAGTTCCTCGGCATTTCTTCCCACACCACCGGCATTTACTTCATAGGCAACAATCTTTCCCTCAGGATTAATAATAAAGGATCCTCTTTCTGCCAAGCCATCAGCTTCGATATAGACTTCAAAATCCTTGGACAAAACATGAGTTGGATCGGCGAGCATAGGATATTCAATTTTTGAAATACGATCTGAGTGATCATGCCAAGCCTTGTGAGTGAAATGGGTATCTGTAGAAACAGAGTAGATTTCACAACCTGCGTCCTGAAAATCGGAATAATTCTTTTGCAAATCCTCTAATTCTGTAGGGCAGACAAAGGTAAAGTCAGCAGGATAGAAAAAGAAAACGCTCCATTTTCCTAAGATATCCTTTTTGGACACATCAATAAACTCTCCCCTGTGAAAGCCTTTTACACTAAATTCTTCTACTTCTTTGTTAATTAATGACATAACAATTCCTCCTTATATACATAAAATAAATAATAAATTCATGCGAAATACAAGTGATAGGTTAACCTAACCCACTATTGTTATTTTTACCATATTTTTTTGTATACACAATAAAAAAATATATTTTCAGCTAAATAAATAAGAATCATTCTTATTTTTTTGGCTATTCTTACTACATATTGCTTTTTGAAAATGGAGTTGATAGAATGAAAAATAAGGATAAAAAATAAGGAGAGGTTGAAAAATGAAACAATGTATGGATTCAGAAAACCTTCACAGGAGATTAAAAAAAATAATTGGTCAGGTTCAAGCCATTGATCATGTTTTTGCAGGGGTGATTGCCTTGTCGGATGCACTGCGAAGTGATAGTAAACAAGTGATTTCTAGGTTAAATCAACTTGGCGTTGTGCCTGTTTTGCTCACTGGAGATCATACCATAGCAGCGAATCAAATCGCAGAGGAGGCAGGAATTAAGGAAGTTTATGCCAGTTGTTTGCCAGAAGATAAATTAAAGACCATTGATCACTATCAAAGGAACAATGAACTTGTCTGTATGATTGGAGATGGAATTAATGATGCACCAGCGTTAAAAAAGGCAACGGTGGGCATTGCTATGGGCGGAATTGGAAGTGATATTGCAGTGGATGCCGCAGACATTGCTCTAGTTGATGATGAGGTCAAAGAACTTCCCCATCTGTTTGCTTTGGCTCGACATATGATGAATAAAATTAAGTTTAATCTTGGATTTTCTATGTTACTCAATTTTGTTGCCATTGTCCTTGCTATGACGGGGATATTAAATCCAGTTATTGGTGCATTAGTGCACAATGCAGGCTCAGTTTTTGTCATTATCAATTCGGCGTTTTTATTGAAATAATGCTACCGCAATCCCACTAGCTTTAGATGGTGGGTTAAGGTAGCAAAAAATAGATATTTGTGATACAATAACTAGCGTTATGGGAGTATGGAAATCAAAGAATAGACACAAATATTTATTACAGTATCATATTATTTTTTTGTATGTATGTATAGAAAAAAGCTTTTAGTATCAAAAAGAAATATAAGATTATATAAAACAATTTTCTTATGAGATATGCACAAAGAGTAATATAATCATAAAATATATGGAAACAGACAAAGACCATATACACTATATGATAGAAACTGAGCCTACAATATCCATAAGTAAAGTGGTTAATCTAATTAAGAGTTATACAACATATCATATATGGAAAAAAAGCATACAGAATATCTTAAGAATCATTTTGGAAAGAACATACATTTTGGACGGATGGATATTTTTGCTTGTAGCGTAGGCAATGTTTCTGAAGAAATGTTAAAGCAATATATAGAAAAATCAAGGGTAGAAAGGCGGGTAAGCTTTAATGTTAAAGGCATATAGATATCGGATTTATCCAAACAAAGAGCAAGAAATACAGTTAGCAAAAGACATTTGGCTGTTGTCGTTTTTGTATATAATCAAACCCTTGCGTACAGAAAAAGATGCTTATGAAAAAAAGAAAAAAAAGTCTGTCAGTAAAACAGATTGTAATAATTATTGCAATAGAGAGCTGAAAAAAAGCTTATGAATGGCTAAAAAGAAGTAGATAAATTTGCTTTTAACAAATGCAATTTATAATATGGATAGTGCTTATCAAAAGTTTTTTTCAAAAGAACATACAGGTTATCCAAAGTTTAAGAGTAAGCACAGTAATCGTAAATCATATACAACCAATTTTACAAATGGGAATATAACTGTAGATTTTTGATAGAGGAAGAATAAAAGCTGCCAAAATTAAAAAAAGGGTAAAAAAATAAAATTACATAGAAAAATTTTCAGGTCGGATAAAAAAACAGCAACTATATCTAAGGTACCAAGCGGCAAGTACTATGTGTCTGTTCTTGTAGAAACTGAACATAGTCCACTTGTAAAGACAAACAGACAAATAGGATTGGATTTAGGAATAAAAGATTTATGTATCACATCAGATGGGAAGAAATATGAAAAATCCGAAGACAATTAAAAAAAATATGAGAAAAAAAGCTTACAAAATTACAAAGACAATTAGCAAATAAAAACAAAGGGGAGTAGGAACTATCAGAAAAAAAGGAAACAAATAGCACTATGCCATGAGAAAATAGCTAATACAAGAAAAGATTATCTGCATAAGACTTCAAGCGAAATTATAAACGAAAACCAAGTGATAGTTTCGGAAAACTTACAGATAAAAAATATGGTGAAAAATCATAATTTAGCGAAAACTATAAGCGATGTATCGTGGTATGAGCTGACAAGACAACTGGAATATAAGTCAAAATGGAATGGTAGAAATTATATTAAGATAGATACATTTTATGCAAGTAGCCAGCTATGTTTTAGTTGTGGATATAAAAATACAAATGTAAAAGATCTAAAAGTAAGAGATTGGATGTGTCCTTTCTGCAATACAAAACACGATAGAGATATCAATGCGGCAAAAAATATATTGGCAGAAGGATTAAGACAAGTAGTATAAGAAAAAACAATAGGGCAGGGACTGCCCGAATTAACGCCTGTGGAGATAGTAGGTTGCGAGGTCAGCGAAGCAGGAAGCCCATAGGCTTTAGACTATGGGTAGTTCACTTATACGAATCACGATATCATTTAACAAATGGAAAAAAGCCCTATCGCTATGTGTTCTAGCGATAGGGCTTTTGTGGCTGTTTTACTTATTGGCTTTTTTTCCTAAATTGAGGGAGACAATCAGTAGCAGTGCACCTAAAACCATTCCAATAATCATTGCAAGAATATACATGATTGGATTGGTAATTGCACCCACTAAGACAGCAAACATACCACCATGTGGAGCCTTTGATCTGCAGTCAAAGAGCATACTCAAGGCACCGGCAACACCACTGGAAATAAACAGTGGAGGAATGACTCTCAAAGGATTGCTCGCTGCAAATGGGATGGCACCCTCGGTGATGAAGGAAAGTCCCATGACATAGTTGACTAAGGCATTTCCTCTTTGTGCCTTTGGCCAAATATCCTTTGAAATACTAGCAGAAAGTGCAATGGCGAGTGGAGGAATCATACCGCCTAACATTGTGGCTGCCATTACATCACTTCCAGCGGTTCCTGATGTGGTGACCAGTGCAGTTGCTGTGACATAGGCTGCTTTATTGATCGGACCACCCATGTCAATGGCCATCATAGAACCAACTAAAAAAATCCCAAGACAATTTTTTTCCACTGCCATTTAGACTTTCAATGAAGTTTTTTTAGTGATGTCATAATCCATGCCATAGGGGCATTGACGACAAAGAGCATCAATATACCCATAATAAAGGATCCCAGCACTGGAAAGAGAAAGATTGGTTTTATTCCATCCATAGAGCGAGGTACCCATGAAAAGGCATGTCGAAGGATAAAGATAATACCACCTGCTAAAAATCCAGCGACAAGAGCACCTAAGAATCCAGAAGGTGTGTAATTGAGCCATTGAATACTCTTTAATCCCAAGATACTTGGGTCTGCTAAAATTCCACCGACCATACCGACAATAAATCCAGGTCGATCGGCGATACTTCTTCCGATAAAGCCAGCTAGTACAGGGAGCATCATACTAAAGGACAACTTACCTAAGACAAATAAAAGTTCGGCAATTGGGTTGTAACTTGGATCCTCAGGGTTAAAGGCATTGATGCCCCAAAAAAAGGAGAGTGCAATTAAAATTCCACCAGCGACGACAAATGGAAGCATATTGCTGACACCTTCCATCAAGTGCTTATAAATTTGTCGTCCCAAGCTTTCACCTTCAGCACTTTCACTGCTATGCTTTTCGCCATCACCATGGTGGTGATAAATTTCCGCCTTGCCATCTAAAATGGTCTGGATTAATTCTTTTGGCTTATTGATGCCATCGGCAACTTTAGTAAAGAGCGTAGGATGACCGTCAAATCGAGCAATTTCTACCTTCTTATCTGCGGCAACAATAATTCCCACAGCTCGATCAATGTCTTCTTTCGTCAATTTGTTTTCCACACCAATTTGTCCATTGGTTTCGACTTTGACATCCAGTCCCATTTCTTTGGCAGCTTCTTTAATCTTTTCAGCAGCCATAAAGGTGTGGGCGATACCTGTAGGGCAAGCTGTGACGGCCAGAATATACTTCTTGTTTTGATTCCCACTTTGTTGAGACTTTTGCTTTGGCTCTTCTTGTGTGGATTTTACAAAGTCTTCAAATGTGCTTTTGACTTCTTCCTTTGTAGTGGCTTGATCAAGTCGAGCCTTCACTTCTGAATTCATCAAAGCAGTAGATAGCGTAGCTAGTGCCTTGAGATGTTCGTCTGCTCCATTGGCTGGTGCACAGATCATAAAAATATGTTTGGCAGCTTGACCATCAAAACTTTCCCACTCTACACCGTCATTGCTCTTTGCATAGATAATCATAGCTTTTTAAAGCAACTTGCCTTGGCGTGAGGAATGGCAATGCCATCTCCTACTCCTGTGGTTGACATGGCCTCTCGATCAAAGAGAGCTTGAAGGAATTCGTCTCTATTTTCAATAATTCCTTTTTCTACGAGCATTCCTGTCAACTTATTTAGGGCATCTTTTTTGTCACTTGCTGAGAAATTGAATTGAATTAAGTCAAATTGAATCAGCTCGGTTAACTTCATCTTTTCCCTCCTTTTTATAGTGATATTTTCTCAACATTGATTTGAACGAGAAGTTCATTAATTAATTCTTGCTTTCCTACTCCAGCAGAAAAAGAAGTGGCTCCTCCAGCAGCAGAGGCATATTGTAGACTTAGTGGAAAATCCTTGGTTTCGTCGTATTTGGCCACAAACATAGCAAGCATACTGTCTCCTGCGGCAATCGTAGAGACTACTTTTCCCTTGGCAATATTGGCACTAAAAATTTCTCCACTGTGGGTAAAGAGAATCGCTCCTTTGCTCCCTCTGGAAACTAAGACATTTTGAGCACCCATTTCCTGCAATTTTTTGGCATAAATTGCAATGTCTTCCAAGCTCTGAAGATGAACATCAAACATCTCCCCCAGTTCAAATTCATTTGGCTTGACGATAAAAGGATGGTACTTTAGGGTGTGAAGAACCATATCCTTATTACTATCTACAACCAAATTTGCTCCCTGTTCTTTGACTTTTTTTGGCAATATGGACAAAGTCGTCATCTTCCATACCAGGGATAATATTTCCTGACAAAAAGACAGTATCTTCAGAGGTCAATTCATCTAATGAAGAGAAGAAATCAAGAATATTTGTCCTATTCACTTTGCTACTTTGGGAATTGATTTCTGTCTCCGTATCTGTAGTTAACTTGATGTTAATTCTTGTAAAGCCCTCCGTTTCGATAAAATTGGATTTGATTCCCTGCTTTGTCAATTCCTCTTTAATAAAATCTCCCGTAAAACCAGCAACAAAGCCAAGAGCCTTGCTCTCCTTGCCAATATTTTTTAGCAATAGAGAAATATTGATACCTTTTCCTCCTACAACATAATTGGATTCTCCAGTTCGATTGAGTTTGCCAAGTTCAAAATTTTCAACTTTGGTCAGCATATCAATTGCTGGATTGAGTGTGATGGTATAGTACATCGCTTAACCTCCTTTACTGTTATCTATAAATGTAGTATAACATATTTTCCTTTGTAATGTGGTTGTTATCTATACAATTTTTTGTTGGAATATGGACATTGATATTTGGTTTTGCTATACTCGATAGTAAAGTGGGAGTAAGGAGAAAGAGGAGAAAAAATGAGTCTGCCAAAAGATCCAATCATATTATTGTCCTATGTCAACACGAAGTTGAGGGACTACTATAGCACTTTAGGTGATTTTTGTGTAAGTGAAGACATTGATGAAAATGAATTGAAGGAAAAGCTTGCAAAGGTCGGATATACCTATGATATGGCAAAAAATACATTTATTTATGGGAATATGGCGAAATAACTAGCGATATGTTATAATACCCCGTAGCAGGTCAACATCAATTCGAAAAGAAAGGGCATAGATGCGGATGAGATTGGCAATCTATGTAGCGGGGTTTATGTTAGAAAAGTTAAAGAGGAATTATTTTTTTGCGGTTATTCGCGGAAAATCTGTTGAAGATGCAATGGAGATTGCAAGACATGCAGCAAAGGGCGGAATTTATAATATTGAAATTACATTTACAACTCCAGATGCACCAAAGGCCATTGCTGCATTGTCAAAGGAATTTGCGGGCGATAAAAATATCGTAGTCGGAGCGGGAACAGTGATGAGTCCAAGGCACGCAAGAGAGGCACTAGAGGCAGGAGCAAAGTTTTTGGTAAGTCCACATTTTTCAGCAGCTATTCAAGAAGTGGCACTAGAAAATCATAGTTATTATTTTCCAGGTTGCTCGACACCTACAGAAATTGTCTCTGCGATGGAAATAGGGTGTAAGATTATTAAAATTTTTCCAGGAAATGTGCTTGGTCCAAAGTTTATTAAGGACTTGCATGGACCGATTCCAGAGGTGGATTTGATGCCATCCGGTGGTGTGGCTGTCGAGAATGTGGCGGCATGGAAAAAGGCAGGAGCTTGTGCTGTGGGTGTGGGCTCTGCACTGGCTAGCAAGGTTGCCACAGAAGGCTATGAAAGTGTGACAGAGATAGCAAGAGCATTTGTAAAGGCGGTAGAAGAATAAAATAGTTGATGATGTTGACACAGATGGGGAAAATTCTTTTAGTTTAAGAATTTTCCCTATATTTTTTATTGTAGCGTGACCAAGAAAAAGATATTGCCGTCTAACATAGTGAAGGGGAAAGAAAGGAGTAATGTTGTGGAAGATCAACAGATTGTTGCTCTCTATTTTGAGCGTGTGGAAGATGCCATTTTGGAGACAAAAAATAAATACGGAAAAATATTGGTTGGTATTTCTTATGGAATATTGAGATTAATGGAGGATGCCAAGGAATGTGAAAATGACACTTATTTAAAGACATGGAATAGCATTCCGCCAATGAGACCAAAGATGTTTTTATCATTTTTAGCAAAAGTAATTCGAAATATTTCCTTAGATCGCTATGACTATCTTCATGCGAAAAAGCGGGGGGAGGGAGAAATTCCTGTGTTACTTGATGAACTTGCAGAATGCTTAGCTATGAAAGAAACTACTTTGGATGAGACTGGATTGACAGAAGTAATTGACCAATTTTTGGGAGCGTTGAGACCAGAGGCAAGAATAATCTTTATGAGAAGATATTGGTTTGGTGATTCCATTCAAGAGATTGCAAAAAAAATGAATTGTGGCGAGAGCAAAGTGAAAATGACCTTGTCTCGACTTCGCTTACAATTAAAAGGTGTGTTAGAGAGAGAGGGCTATTTGGTCCTATGTCAAGATTTAGTACAAATTAAAATGAGAGGTTCTACCGGCTAAGATGCCGGAAGAACACGTGCCTTATTATATAGCTTTTCAAACTCGTCAGGAGACATATAATCACAATGACTATGAATCCTTACCGTGTTATAAAAGGCTTCAATGTACTCAAATACAAGCCTATATGCGTGGCTGTAGTTTTGAATACTGAATCTGTTTAGCCATTCTCTTTTAATCAATGAATGAAATGATTCAATGCACGCATTATCATATGGATAGGCACAACGAGAATAGCTTCGTTGCATAGTTTTGGTGGCTTCACGCCAAGCATTTGATACATACTGGCTACCACGATCTGAATGTATTATTAAAGGTTGTTCGATATTACGATAAGCCTTTGCTTTATTAATTGTGGCTACAACATTTGATACTTCCATAGTATCAGAAAGAGTCCAGGCTATTATTTTCCTGGCAAATAAGTCCATAACACAATTAAGGTAGACAAAGCCATTTTGAGTCCATATATAAGTAATATCTGTGCACCATACGGCATTGGGGCGTTCCGGGTTAAATCGTTCATCAAGTATGTTTGTAAGTTCAGTACTAAAATCAGAGCCTCTGGTGGTGGTAGTAAAAGGCTTAATCCATTGGGCTTTAATACCCATTTCATGCATATATTTTCCTACAGTGCGCTCAGCAATAGTTTCACCCGACTTACGAAGTTCTTTGGTTATTTTAGGAGCACCATAGTTTTGTTTTGAAGTATCATAAATAAGCCGGATATTCTTCTTGATAGTTTCCTTCCTCTGAATAGTAGAAGATAGTTTTCTATTAAGAAAAGAACGATATCCGGATCGAGACACACCTAAAAATTTAAGCATTCCGGAAGTAGAGACACGGTGTCCGTTTACTTTAGCTGCCTCTACCTTTGCAGAAATCTCTGTATAGATAGCAATAGTTAGCTTTTCCCCAGAATGCTTATGGCTTTTTTTAGTACATCAAGAGCATCCTGAGCATCACGAAGCTCACGTTTAAGGCGAGCTATTTCTTTTGCATCATCAGATTGATAGTTACCTGAGCCACGAACGGGAATGTCACCGTCATTATTACGAAATTGACTTTCCCATTTGGCAAGTGTACTAACACCAATACCAAGATTCTTGGCACATTCAACTTGAGTAAGATCAGGATGTTCATTTCGATAGTTGATAGCATCCAGCTTAAACTGTTTTGAGTGATGGTTTCTTTTACTTGACATAATGAGTTCCTCCTAAGGTTTATTATATAACAAATAAGGGAATATCTCATTTTGTTTTGTACTAATTATATTCTAACACCACAAAGACTTTATATGTGTTTATAAATATATATAAAAGAGCATACCAAGTAAAACAAAACATTGCTGTGAGATTCAGGGATAGGAACTATATCAGGTGAAACCGACAAATATCAAAATAATGCAATAAATACTTGCAAATAAATTTTACTTGAGGTATAACGGAATCAGATTGGAGGGAGTTAATATATTGAAAAAAATAGAATTAAAGAAGTATAGAAAGGATATTTATTTTATGATTATTACTAAAAAATGTTGTGTCGTGTGTTAGTAGTTTGCTTATGTTTTAATACATTGTCAGGAACAGTATATGCTTCGGAAACTGATAATTCCAGTCAACTAGAATACAGTAATACTTCAAATGTTAATGTATTGAAAGATGGAATTTATATCAATGGTACATATTATACAAAGGAGCAATTTAACAAATTATTAGAAAAAGCTATACCTATTGAAGCTGAAAGTGATTTAGATAAAATTACTGAAACGGATGATATTTTACCGACATCTTTACCACTTGTGGCAGGTGTCTATTTGATACCTGGAGTAGGAGAGGTTGTAATAACAGCAACAGGTGTTATTCTTGTAGCAGGAGCTGTTGTAGTAGCAGGTAGTTGGGCTTATAATACTATTATTAGATACTTTAAAGAACATACTAAGAATAAAAGAAAAAGCAATCATGATAAACATACTAAACCACGACCTGGAAGGGATAGTGAGAAAAAGAAACAGAATAATAAATGGAAACCAAGAAAGTAGATTTTGATATAACTGTGTGGAGTTTTTATGCAAATTACAGATGACATAATTTTAAAGTATTCCGGTAGTTTATTGGAGATATATACTGTTAATACTGATAGTTTTTCAGTGGGAAGTATAGCCTTATATAGTAATTCAGAAATACTTTTTAGGATATATGATGAACTTGGAAGAGAAGTGGCATTATATCTGGTGAAAAGAGAACATATAAATAACATTATAGCAAATACAGAATATCTAAAAAAAATGGATTTATACTGTGAATATTGGAAAGGCGAGAATATAAATAAATCAACATATTTTTTGGAGTATATGTCGAATCTGTGCAAGGATGAGACAGATATTATAAGTAGTGTAATTGACTTTGTTATGAAGAAGATGGAATGTATTACAATCCAAACTTATAGCTCAGAGATGATAGATACTGGTTTCATTTCAGATTGTACAGATGGGTATGTAACACTTAGGTGTATTGACATTGAAACTGCAAAAAGAGTTTTTCTACATGTGATATAAGTATAAGTGATATTTGGTTTCTTGAGTTTTTGTAGTTTGGATAATACTCTGTTGTCTTATGCATTTAATAAAATATAAAATATGGTTATTTTTAAATAAATAAACAAATAAAAAAAGCTCTACATTATATATGGTAGAGTTTTTTTATTATGTAAGGAGTTTAGAAATGAAAAAAACCAAATAAATTGGGAAAAGTGAAAAAAAGGAATTAGTGATTTATTAGTAAAGAAAGAAACTTATGAGAATAAACTAATACAGCTAAAAAAATCAAGGCAAAAAAACTTGAGAAAATGGCAAGTATAGAGGAACGAAAAAAGAGAACTCATCGCCTTATAGAAAGAGGAGCTATTTTAGAAAGTTTTATTGAGGATGCAAGTGAGCTTTCCGGGGCAGAAATAAAGGCTATTTTAGAAAAAGTATTTTCAAAAAATAAATATAAGTGGAAAAATAGAATTATAAAAAAACTATGAGATTAATGTAAGCAATAAACTCTTATAAATCCCTTAGTTTACTAAGGGCGTAATGGTCCTATGTCAAGATTTAGTACAAATTAAAATGAGAGGTTCTACCAGCTAAGATGCCGGAAGAACACGTGCCTTATTATATAGCTTTTCAAACTCGTCAGGAGACATATAATCACAATGACTATGAATCCTTACCGTGTTATAAAAGGCTTCAATGTACTCAAATACAAGCCTATATGCGTGGCTGTAGTTTTGAATACTGAATCTGTTTAGCCATTCTCTTTTAATCAATGAATGAAATGATTCAATGCACGCATTATCATATGGATAGGCACAACGAGAATAGCTTCGTTGCATAGTTTTGGTGGCTTCACGCCAAGCATTTGATACATACTGGCTACCACGATCTGAATGTATTATTAAAGGTTGTTCGATATTACGATAAGCCTTTGCTTTATTAATTGTGGCTACAACATTTGATACTTCCATAGTATCAGAAAGAGTCCAGGCTATTATTTTCCTGGCAAATAAGTCCATAACACAATTAAGGTAGACAAAGCCATTTTGAGTCCATATATAAGTAATATCTGTGCACCATACGGCATTGGGGCGTTCCGGGTTAAATCGTTCATCAAGTATGTTTGTAAGTTCAGTACTAAAATCAGAGCCTCTGGTGGTGGTAGTAAAAGGCTTAATCCATTGGGCTTTAATACCCATTTCATGCATATATTTTCCTACAGTGCGCTCAGCAATAGTTTCACCCGACTTACGAAGTTCTTTGGTTATTTTAGGAGCATCATAGTTTTGTTTTGAAGCATCATAAATAAGCCGGATATTCTTCTTGATAGTTTCCTGCCTCTGAATAGTAGAAGATAGTTTTCTATTAAGAAAAGAACGATATCCAGATCGAGACACACCTAAAAATTTAAGCATTCCGAAAGTAGAGACACGGTGTCCGTTTACTTTAGCTGCCTCTACCTTTGCAGAAATCTCTATATAGATAGCAATAGTTAGCTTTTCCCCAGAATGCTTATGGCTTTTTTTAGTACATCAAGAGCATCCTGAGCATCACGAAGCTCACGTTTAAGGCGAGCTATTTCTTTTGCATCATCAGATTGATAGTTACCTGAGCCACGAACGGGAATGTCACCGTCATTATTACGAAATTGACTTTCCCATTTGGCAAGTGTACTAACACCAATACCAAGATTCTTGGCACATTCAACTTGAGTAAGATCAGGATGTTCATTTCGATAGTTGATAGCATCCAGCTTAAACTATTTTGAGTGATGGTTTCTTTTACTTGACATAATGAGTTCCTCCTAAGGTTTATTATATAACAAATAAGGGAATATCTCATTTTGTTTTGTACTAATTATATTCTAACACCATATAAAGAAAAAGTAGAAAGAGAGATTTTAGGAAAGAAAGTAAAATTGAGTGGGGAAAATGGAAAGTACAATTTGGTAACATGGACAGATAGAGGTTATACTTATTCTATTAGCACGCCAATACAAGCGATGACAATGCAGGAGGTAGAGAAGTTGATTGCTCAAGTTCAATAACCTTAAATTTACATTTATACATTAGCTGATATGGATTCAGAAAAGTGATATAATATGTATAAAAACAAGATTAGGAGATAGGGATGTACGAATTAATAAAAAAAATTCATGGAGTAGAGGATGTAAAGAAGTTTAGCTTGGAGGAGTTAAAGCTTTTAGCAGGTGAAATTAGGGAGGCGTTATTCAATAGACTGACCCATATTGGGGGGCATTTTGGTCCAAACTTTGGTATGGTAGAAGCTGAAATTGCAATGCACTATGTATTTCATTCACCTGTGGACAAGATTGTATTTGATGTGTCGCACCAATCCTATCCGCATAAAATTCTTACAGGGCGAAAGGAAGGCTATATCGATGAGGACAGGTTTAGAGAGGACTCAGGGTATACAAATCCTGATGAGAGTGAACATGACTTTTTTCAATATTGGTCATACTTCCACTTCTATAGCTTTAGCATCTGGGCTGGCAAAGGCTAGAGATCTAAAGGGGGATCACGAAAACATCATTGCCGTTATTGGAGATGGCTCACTATCAGGTGGCGAGGCAATAGAAGCTTTAAATGTTGTAGGGTCAGAGCTGAATTCAAATTTTATTGTTGTCGTCAATGACAATGAAATGGCGATTGCAGAAACTCACGGTGGTATCTATAAAAATCTAAAAGAACTTCGTGACACCAATGGAAAGGCCAGCAATAATCTATTCAAAGCCTTTGGACTTGACTACAGATATGTTGAAAATGGAAATGACATAGAGACTATGGTAGAGGCCTTTAGGGAGGTAAAGGACATCGATCATCCGATTGTGCTTCATATTCACACAATAAAAGGCTTTGGATATAAGCTAGCAGAGAAAAATAAAGAAAATTGGCATTGGACGCTTCCATTTGATCGTTCAACAGGAATTCCAACTGTTGATTTTGGAGAGGGAGAGGATTATACAAGCATTACAGCCAAATACATTATGGACAAGGCAAAAAAAGATAAGGATTTACTGGTTATTACACCAGCCATGCCATCAGCTGCTGGACTGGATGCTCACCTTAGAAAAGAACTTGGAAGTCAGTATATTGATGTAGGGATTGCAGAAGAACAGGCTGTGGCCATGGCTTCTGGAGCCGCAAAAAATGGGGTAAAACCACTGGTTGTGACCTGTACTACATTTATGCAAAGAGCATATGATCAGATTTCTCAAGATGTAGGTATCAATCGCACTCCAGTGACGATACTGCTCAATTATAGTAGCTTTGATGCAATGACAGATGTTACTCATCTTGGAATTTTTGGCATCCCAGAATTTGCAAATATTCCAAACCTTGTCGTATTAGCACCATCCTCTAAGTCGGAGTATATCCATATGTTGGATTGGTCACTTGATCAAAAGGAACATCCCGTGATGATTCTCATTCCAGGAAATGAGGTTACTGATCGAGAATCAGATAAAGATTATAGTAAGCTAGGTAGCTTTAAGATGGAACGAAAAGGGGAAAAGGTGGCCATTATTGCTCTAGGCGATTTTTATCAGCGAGGTGAAAAACTTGCGGATGAAATTGAAAAGGAGCTTTCATTTAAGCCAACACTCATCAACCCACGCTTTGCTTCTAGTATTGATCAGGAGATGCTAGAAGAACTTGAAAAGGAACATAAACTTGTTATTACATTAGAAGATGGTGTCGTAGAAGGCGGATTTGGTCAAAAAATTGCTTCATTTTATGGCATATCTCCTATGAAAGTAAAAAATTATGGACTGGACAAGGTATTCTATGATCGATATTTGCCATCAAAACTAGTGAAAGAACTTGGAATGGATAATGAGTCAATCATTGTAGATATTCGCAAAATATTGGAAGATATGATATCATAATAGGGGGTTTATCGCAGAATGAGGAGAAAATAAAAATTATGACAAAGTTTATTCAAGTAAAGGCAATTAGAAAGGGCTCAAAGCCACCAATATGGAGAAGGATGGCTTTGAGTGCAGAAGTGACCTTTGCACAACTAGCGGATGTTTTGGCTGTAGCATTGGAATTACCAAGTGAACAAAGCTATGAGTTTGAGTTTTATAATAGAAAAGAAAGAGTTGTCAGTGATCTATCTAAAGTCACTTCTACTTATCAGTATCAATTAGGTGCAGAGCTTTTGGCCAAAGAGTGGTTAGAAAGTGAAAAGTGGTTTACTCTTAAAATGGGAGAAAATTTACCAGAGTATAGAGTAGAGATGGAAGGGGAAGTGGATGCCCTAGAGCACACTACTATTCTTAAGCAAGTAGCACCGAGTAAGGATGAGTATTGGCAGAGCAAAGAGATAGTACAAGAGAGGTTAGATGCACTAAAAAGTGAAAATGCCGTTTGGGTAGCTGAAGATGAAAAAGAAGTGGAAGTTTCGGATTTGATTGATAGTTATGGAAAAGCTGATCTTTGTGCATTGGCAGGGCGTGTGGGATGCGAATTAAAAGATGATACAATTCCTAATATGCGTGCACAGTTAGTTTCATTGCTTCTTTCAAAGAAGGTGATGGGAGAGCAACTCTTACTTGCGACCAAAGAGGAATTGGATGCATTTGATCAGGCTATGCAGAGGGACTCATTTATTCCAACACCAGAGGAATGGTCAAGGCTTACGATTTTCTATGATTTAAATTATATTGCTATTTTTGCAGATAATATGGTGGAAGTACCTAAAGAGGTAAAGCTAGCTTA